>Ga0222718_10001835_pt1 | contig 19664 bp, 23 predicted proteins | sample C33_27DmetaG_FD_165045 | JGI IMG/M metagenome (GOLD analysis project Ga0222718, IMG submission 165045) | Estuarine water microbial communities from San Francisco Bay, California, United States - C33_27D | ecosystem: Environmental > Aquatic > Marine > Unclassified | place: USA: California... | reverse complement strand
TCTTTGAGCTAAGTTTAAAGCTGATGCTGAATTTACATACCAGATAAATTTAGTAGTTGGTTGTTTTGATATTTTACCAAAAGAATTTACTGATGCAGTATTTTCAAAACTGATTGTATTGTTAAATCCTGTTACTGCATTAGAAGTTACTGTAAAAGAAACTGGAACTGTATATTCATTACACATATCAAAAGCATCACCCATTGTTCTAATGTTTATGATGTCACTATCAACAACTGTGGCACTAAAGCTTTCTACACCTGTTATATTTCTAATAAAATAAATTTGGTTATTAGCTTCTACATAAATTGCAGAATCAGTAATTTCAGCAATTGATTGTAAAGCATTTACATAATTTGTTTCATAAGGAAAAAATCCATTTACTACTATTGATTCTGAGCCAAGTGCATTTTTCCAATTAGTAAATGATTCCCAATGTATGTCTGTATTAGCAGTTGATTGTGTATCATCTAAATTAGCTCCATAAGAATTTGTAGTTAAAATATCAAATGTTAAATCAGCTGGATTCCATTCTGAGCCAACATAGCTTATACCTTGTTGTGATGTTACATCAGTAGATATTCTTTGCTCAGATAAAAGTTCCATTTGATTTTTAAATGTTAATGTAGCTTGACCTTCTTCGTAATCAGCACCGGTGAGTTTTCCTTTTCCAATACAAGCAAAATCAATATGACTAGAGTTAAATTGATATCCATAATTTACTTCTCCCTCTTGTCTAAATTTAGTTCTATCTTGGATTATCTCGTTAAATAATTGAGAAGCATTTTCTACATTAATTGTAAAAGATTGTGCTACAACATCTTTATATGTTCTTGAGATTGATGGAAATTGTGTAACTCTATCTGTAAAAATAGAGTTATTAAATGTAAATTGTCTTACGATACTACTTGGATTTGTTAATGCTTGTTTCTCTAAAAAGAATGGTGTTAATTCGTGTCCTAGTCTACATTCTGACCTTACAACAGTTGCTAAATCTATTGAGCCGACTTCAGTTAAGAAGTCTACTCCAGTCATTGTTAATGTTTCTGCTGATACTGCAAGTGTCATAGAGCCGACTGTAGTTTCAAAGTCGACACCATTCATATCCATTATTGGTGCTGGAGTTAATATGTTATAAAGTTGATACGGGTTATTTCTCCATGCTGTATCACGGATAACCTTATGTTGCTTTGTTAAAGGTAAATAATGCTGAAATCCAGCTTGTCTATGTATAGTTGTTGCAAAACTTCCAAGCATAGATTAATTATATCCTAGTAGTTTAGAATTGGGTAATTTCAAATGGTAAAGTAGGTCCAGTTCCAGAACTTAATACTACTGTAATGCTGAAGTTCTTGTTTGTGTGCATAGGTGGAACATAGTATAAAGGTTCAGTTTGAACACCACTAAAGTTGTCTTGGGTTACAGTAATTAATCCAGAAGCTACTATTGTGCAGTTATTAACATTAATGTTTATATTAGCTCCAGATACCATTGGAGTTAAATCTATTAATGCAGAATAAACACCTGCTGTTGCAGTAGAAAATACTGTTGTTGTTCCACTTATTGCTAGATTCCCTGTTGCTACTACTGTTTGTGGCATTATTTATCTCCTAAATCATTATCCCATATTGCTTTAAGTTCTTCAACTGTAGAAGCTGAATCTATCTCTGGCTTAGATGGAAAATCTCTTAACTTATTTTTAGTTGCTACTATTGCAGAAGTATCTTCTCCTGCTTCTTGTGCTTTCATATATTGAATATCTAACTCTGCAAGTTTTGGTGTTCTAGCTATTCTTATTTTATCTCTCCAGACATCTCGGGCTTTTTCCATATCTATTGTTGGATTCATGTCTGCATCACAAGACCAAGCATTTCTAAATGCATTATCAAGAGAATCAAGCTCTGTATTTTCTATAATTGCTGCACCTTCTGGACAATCTTTTGCAGCTATTTCCTCAACTGTTAGTCCACAGTTTTCTGCTGGTACACATACTGCCATGATTCCGTTTTCTTGATTATAAATAATAACCTTGCTCATATTTAACCTTTAGGATATTTATCCTTTACTGCTTTTATTGTTGTTTTCCAACCATCAATACCATTGTGGTACAAATCATCCAATTGCTCCACAATACTTGGATATTCTTTTTCCCTATCTCTTTGATATTGCTTTGCATCATAATCTGCTTGAAGCTCTGCTTGTTTTGCAGTTATCTGGTCATTGGTAATACTGTTTGGGTTACCATCATGCCATGTAATACCATCTAAACTTTCGCCAGTAACACTCACTTGTGCATTTGGGTCTAAAGCTAAAATTGCTGATATTATATCTGCCATAATTTATCTCCTTTTATCCTGCTATCTCCATTAATGTTAAGGTTGTTGCACCAGTAAAACCTGTGTTTAAACCTCTACGATTAATATACATTGTTGTTCCACTTGTTACTACTTTCAATTTATAAGTTAATTGAGATGTGCTAGATGGACTGTCTACATATGCAGCACACATGGACAGCATTCCATTATTATTGGTAGCATCACCTGTATTTATAAGAGCAGATGTGATTCCACCAGTTGGCAATCTAGTTGAATCTCTATCAACAAAAAATGAAGCATCACCATTTTGAGTATTTGTAAAAGGTATTATGGCATGAACATAAATTTTACTTGATGTTGAAGATGGTGTTATATCAGCAGTTAACAAGTCTGCTGCCGTTGCACTATTATGTGTTGATTGTGTAGTATTTACTGCATTAACAACTTGTAAAACTTGACCAGGAGTTGCTAATTTAGAACTTACAATACCAGCAGTATCAGCTATCTTAGCATTAGTTACTACTCCATCTTCTAATTCATTTGTACCAATTCTTTGAACACTACCTGCTACTGCCATTATCTTTGTAACTCCATTAAAACTATTTCGCTTTGACAACATCCTGCAAATAAATTATCTCCATCATTTTCTGACCTGTTGACATAAACTACACCAGCACCACCAGCAGTATAAGGATTTTTGCCCTGTATCTTATAAATAATTTCATTTGTAGTTGCTGGATTGTCTATGTAATGTCTATTTAAACAATGTTGTCTATATATCATTGCACTTATTGCTGTAAAAAATCCACCTGCAAAAGCATTAACATTATTACTGCCACTATTACCTGTGCCACTTCCTATTTCTACTGCATCTCTTAATAATCTAAAAAAAGGATAGCCATCATTTAGTCCACCACTCCAAATTGTTACATGGATTAATATTTCAGATGTTGCACTTTTTGGTGTTATGCCAGCACTTAATCCAATATCTACATAAGTTGAAGTATTGGATGAAGCAAATTTTGTTGTTAATTGTCCTCTTACAACTTGTAAGATTATGCCTTGTTCAACTAATCCTTGTAATGCCATCTTACACCTTCAATATGAATGGGTCTGAAGTTTCAAAATTAACAGTTACAGTTCCACCATCTGGTATCGCTGGAAAACCCACTCCCTCTGATTGAATAAATATTAACGGGCTTGTTGATGAATCAGCAGTTGATACAAATAAAACAACTCCATTTATTTCACTATTTACTGCTACAGATTCTATATCTAAATTATCTGCTGCTACTCTACCACTTGCAACTGCGACATTAGATAATGAGCTAGTTGCTATTTGTGCTGCAACTGGAATATCTGCAAGTGTAGAATGTCCAGCACTAAATGTATATAATGTGGTATTTACAAGTGTTACACCTAGAGTTACTGATGATAAATCAACACTTCCTACTGCTAGATATTGTCTTGCTGAATCGTAAACATGAGCCATTACTAAATCTTACCTCTTTATTCTATATGTGTAAATATTTGACCAGCTACAGATAAATTAGCTCTTATACCTGCTGTTGAGCTAAATAATCTTACTGTGTAATTTTCTGGCAATAATACGTTAGGACTAAAAGCAATTGTGCTTGCTCTTAATGCTGCCTCGTTTTTATCTAAATCTATTTCAACAATTGTTGCTATTGGATTTTCAGAACCATTGAAAATTTGCACTTCTGCTGTTCCACTTCCTGTTATTGAATATGCTTGTAAAAAGATAGATGTCATATAAAAATGTTTTGAACCATAAGAAGCTACAATAGTTGTGCTATTTACAGCTACTCCATTTGCTCCAAAGAAATTATTAGGTTCAGAATAAGCTGCTGCAAAATTACGAATATAGTTATCTAGCAAATCTACAGTATCAGTTCTGTTATTTATATGAGTTAAGTTTTGTTCTTTTGCATTTAATGTCATATCGTTTCCAAAGTAATTGTACCAGAATATAATTGCCTAAAATAAGGTTGAACAAATCTGGTAAATGAATCAGTAGTTCCTGTAATCCTCACATTATAATAACTATTAGCAAATGTATCATCTTCTATAAATCTTAAATCTGCTCCAGATTCAAACCAACTGTTTACTAAACTTCTATCAGATGAATTAACAAAAGTTGCTGGTAATTGAAAACTATTATAGCCACCTGCTGGTGTTATATATGTAAATAAACTTCCACCTTTTGTTCTTATATCTCTTTTATCCAGATTTCTCTGGAACTCATATCCATAGCCAACAATATTATCTAATGTTATGTAACTTGAATTTGGTATTCCCAAAAGCATTGCCATTATCTTGCACCTCTAAAATTAAGAGTAGTTGTTTGACCAGATTTACCAAGATTATTTAATGCTGGTAATATTTTAGTTTGTGCTAAGTCTACCCAAAAACTCATTGGCTTATCAGTAAGTGCTTTATCAATTGTTGCATAAGGCATAATATTTACTACTCCAATTGATTGTGTTCCCATTTGACCATTTGGCACTATCTGCCCATTTTGACTTGGTACAAATAACTCTGGTCCTTCTTCTCCAACTATGTAAGGTAATCCACTAGATACCGGACCACCACTTGCAAGTCCCGGTACAACACTTTTCACAGCACTACCAATTCCACTAAGTAATCCTTTACCAGCTTTTTTAGCCGCATCTAAAACAGCTTTTGCTAATTTATCTAATCCTGCCGACATTGTTCCAGACAAGTTTCCTAAGCCACCATCCATAATTGATGATAAAGAACCTAAATCACCACTTAATATTCCAGACATATCTGTTAAATTTACACCAAGCTTATTTCCTAAATCTGAAACTCCACTAACAAATTTGCTACCTAGTTTTTTACCTAAGTTATCTATTGTTGGTCCAAATGCTTCTGAGAGTGTATTTGTAAAACCCGGTGGTATACCAAAAGCCATTCCCCCTGCTGCAATTGCTGAACCAGAAAAACTACCACCACCTGCACTACCAAACAATGCACCAAATCCCGACCCACCAGTTAAAGTATCTATAACACCCGGTGATGCAAAAGAACTTGTTGGTATATCTCCAGCTCCAATTTTTAATTTTGATTTTTTACTTTTACTTAAATCCACACCAGGTATTTCTGTACTCGGTGCTCTCTTGTTTAAAGAATCTAAGAAATCTTTAGTTTTATCTTTAGCTTCGCCAACTTTCTTTATATAAGTTGTTATTTCTTGCCAAACTTTTTTGACTTTTCCTTTGATTAAATCCCAAAGTTTAGTTACAACTGCTGTAGCTATAATTTGAGCTGCTGCATCCAATAAAGCCAATCCTAAAATTTTAGCTATGCTTAGAAATTTGTCTTTAAACGAATCGCCTAGTACTACAGCACGACCTAATGCAATTGCTATATCATCTATTGCTGTGGTTACATTACTGACTAAAGCTTGACCTACAGCATAAGCTGCTGTTTCACTTGTAAGTCGCCATTTACTCCATTCAGACTCCATTCCTTCTGTAAGCTTTCTATAAAGATTTACAGAATCTCCAACAGTTTCATTATTTTGTTTTTGTTGTTTATTTAAATCTTCATATTGATTTCCTAAATTTTCTACTTCTTTACCAAGAGCTTGAAAGTATTCAAATGCTCCGGTTACAAGTAAGCCAACTAATAAAGTGCTCCAGCTTCTGGTAAATGCTGATGTTATTGCAGTCCATTTTGCTACTTGTCTTAAAGCATTAGCAAGTTGAGTTGCCCAAGATATTATTTTTAAAGCTATTAATAATTCAAAAGTAATTCTAATTGCATCCCAATTTTCATAAAGAAACTTTGTAACACTAGCTAAACCTCTTACTGCTGAAGCTAAAACATCACCAATACTTTTAGCAAAATCTTCTACCATTTTCTGATTGGTAGCTAAGAAACTGTCTAAAGCTTGAAGTTCAGTTTTCATAATATCAAAAAATTGGTCTGTAATAGTTTTTTTAAATTGAAAAACTTTATCGTTAATCATTGACAATGTACCAGCAAATGTTTGTGCTAATAAATCTGTGGATTTTCCATATTCTCCACCCGGTCCAAAGGCATTGTTGAAAGCAGCAATTGTTTCTTCAACTGATACTGTAGCTCCTTGTTTAAAGCCAAGCATACTTCTAACACCTTTTTCTCTGAATATATCAGCAGATGCTATACCACCAGCAAATGCTCTTTGTATTTGTGAAGCTGTTGTTTGAAAATCTAAACCTGTTGCAGAAGCAACATTACCAGTAACTGCTAATATCTTTGCTAAATCATCAGCATCCTTAGATACTACTGCCAAATTACCTGCAGCTTTTTGTATATCTTCTAAACTAAATGGAACTTTACTAGCAAACTTGTTCATTACATCAAAAGCTTTGCTACCTTGTTCAGTTGATTTAAATAAAATTCCTAATCTTACTTCAAGATTTTCTAATTGATTACCTACACCAATTAAATTCTTTAATACTCTTCCACCTAGAATTGCTGCATAAGTTACAGCAGCAGCTTTAACCAAAGAAAAGCTACTACTTAACTTTTTATTTTCTGCAGTAAGTTTAGATGTTTTTTGTTGTAGTTTGGATGTGTTTTGTTCTACTTTCTTTAATACAGCAGTAGATTGGTCTATCGATTTAATTATGATTTCTATGCTGTTTGCCATAGATTATATTTTATCCTTTACTTGCTGGATTGTCTATTTCGTTTCTGAATTATACGAACTAACTCATTTACTTCGTTTATAGTCAAATCAGAAATCTCTTCTATAGTCCATCCATATTCCTTAGCTAATAAATCGACTATGGCATAAAAGTTTTTGTCTAGTCTGTCTTTATTGCCAAAAAACTTGCGACCACATTAGACATTTGTTCCATCATTTCAAAAGTTGCATGTTCTTCTACCCAACCTTCATTTATCGTTGGGTCAGATGAACAAACAGCTATTGTAAAAACAGTAAAAATATCTGTAAAAGATGGGTCTGTTCCAACCTTAGTAAGAGATTTGCCTAGCTTTTTTTCAATTGCTACAACATCTCTTGCCTTAGCTGTTTTTACTTCTATCTCTTTTCCTTGAAAAGTGAACTTCATGAGCTTCTCCTTATATTAATAACTTGCTTCTGTATTTGTTAATGTATACCTAACTGAATAGCTACTAGAAGTATCATATTCACCATTACCTTCGTAAGATGCTACAATTCTTCCCGGTCCACCAACATTACCTGCAAAAGTTGTGTAATTTGTTTGTGGCATATCTATTGTAATTTCATTAGTAGCACTTCCACCAATGTTATCTCCAGTTAGTGTAAATAAAAATCTTTGCCTAGTTTGTGCAGCAAAAACATTATACTCATCTTGATTTGAGAAATCTTGGTCACCAGCTACTCCAACTGTTCTAAATCCATCTCTTTTAAGTTTAGCTTCAGTTTTTTCACCATTTAAAGTTGGTACACCAACTAATGGATTTGTTAAAGTTACTGTTGCAGATTCAAATTCTCCATTTGCACTACCAGCAACTTGTAAAGAAACTGTGTCCCAAGTATAAGGACTTGCATCTACATAAGATGGTGTTGTTCCTGCTACAAGATTTACTGTTCTTGCATGAAGAGTTGCTGTAGCTTCTATAATTCCACCAGCAGTCATATTGATTGCAAGTGTATGAATTTGTGCATCAACATATTGATATGCACTTCCAACATTTTTATAAACTTCTACTGTATAAGGTGGTAAAGCAACTATCTCATCAAAATCAGCTTGTCTTGGTAAAAATTCATGAATATAAGCTGATGTAGATAATGTAGATGTAGATTGACCACAAACTCCATTTAAGAAGTGTCCTAAATATATTGGATGTGGCTCAAATATTATATCCCCTGTTATATTCTTAATGCCAGTTAAAGTATCTGGGTTATCAAATATTCCTTCAATATTTTCTGATTGTAACTGCTCAATATTCTCAGTTAATGATTCTGATTTGAATGGTATATAAGTTCTATTTGTCGTTGCTGTTCCAGCACTATTTTGTAAACTTAAACTTACATAACCACCTATTCCGTATGCCATGCTTTACTGCTCCTTAGAAGTTTTATCTTCTTCTTTTATTTTACTAGCTTTTACTTCAATTGCAATTCCATCATTTACTAGATTAGCTCCTAATTCTTTAGAAACTGTTACGATTTTATCTTTTTCTGCTTTTCCAAATCCAACTATTGTTAAATCGCCTTTAATAAATTTAATCTTCATTATTCTCGTACCTCACATTGTAATTTTACACTAACACCTTTAAAAAAACCAATACCATCAGTAAGTTTTTGATTGTCAAAATTACCACCAAGAAATCTTGTTATTAAAACAGTATCGGATATTGTTCTATTTAATTTTAATACTTCTTTAACTTTTCCCAGCATATCATCCCTTGCTTCAGCACCTGCTAAATTTTCTAAACTAAAATCATAGCACCAAATTTCTAATGTTAAAAAAGTTCTTACTGGCTTAGTTCCACCAATTAACTCTTCATCTGCTGGAGAATCCCAACTGTCTAAATAAATAGCAACATAAGGACAAGCATCAGTTTTGACAGCATCTATTGGCTCAACCAAAACTGTATAGCCAGATGTATCTGCATTATTTTCTATTAAATCTTTGACAGCATTTTCTATACCAAGATAATCTATTATTGCCATAATTAGAGTTTATACCTATTTAATTAATTTCGCAATGTAGTTAGTGTATTGCTTGTCTATTACTTCTACAACTTTAGGTGTACTTGGTAACATAGGTCTTTTTGGTACTCCATCACCTTCTTCGTGATATTTTGCATATTTAACTTGTGTGCCAATTCGTAAAGTATTTCCTGTAATATCTTGTCTAAAGCTACCTCTTAAAACACCAGTATCAATTAATACTCTTGAGCTACCTTTTCTGGCAATGGTTAGCTCTTTTATCATCTTCCATTTGCCACCTTGACTAGGATTACCACCTTGTTGAAAATATCCATCTATTTCGTTTAAAAGTAAAACACCAGCTTGTTTCAATGGTGCAGCTTGATTTACAACTTCAACTTGTACTTTTCTTAGCAAGTTATTAATTTTTCTTATACCTTTTACTATAACTGCCATCTAATATAAAGGATTCCATTCTTCATCTTTTACATCATCATATTCATCTTCAAGTCTATCGCTATCTATTTGCTGTAAGGTTTCATCAAGCATTGTAAATGTTGGAGTATAATTCATTGTATTAGAGAAAATAGTATCTCCAGAATTATAAACAATAAGTTCTCCAGAAGATGTTACAAGTCCTAAAGTTCCATCATTAATTTTGTTTAATGTGTCTACTATATATTTTTTTCTTTCTTCTACCCATGCATTAGTAGAGCCCACCTCTTGAGTGAAGAATCTCTCTAAGATTTTAACGAGGGAATATTCTGTTGAAAGAGTTGTTATCATAGGTGGGCTACTAGAAAAAGGTAAGGTATAATTGTTTGCTAAATATCCGTTGATTTCATTTTCAGCTTGGTCAATATAAAAAGATATTGAAGCTGAATTAACAGAAGCCAAGCTTCCTACTCTTGGATATAAAGAATAAACATTGGGTACTGTTGTATAAGTCGGCATGAAGTTATTTTATCATACCGACCTAAACAATCAATTAAACATTGTATCTGTCGTAAGCTATGTCATTTATCTCGACCATAATCTTGTGCAACCTGTCGGCTACTTTTTTGTCAAGATATTCACCATGCTCTAACTCAAGAACTTTGTCTAAACGGGATGTTGCATCAGTTAGTAGTTCAAACTTTCTAATACTTCTCTCCTCATCTAACTTTGTTGCTGGATGGTTTGCATATGCTTTATCCATAATCTTCTCCTTTGGCAGTTTAGTGAGATGCCAAGCTCTTTTTTTTATTTATACATTGTTTCTAAATCTTCATCTGTATATTTGAATCTGTTGCCTTTCATCATATCTATACAGAAATTAATGGAATCTTTTTCCATTGCAATCCATCTTTTATACATTGCTATTTGTTTAAGATATTTTGCTCTGAGCTTACCTTTTTTTGTAAAAACATCGCTTTGCAAAGATTTGCTAGGGTCAAAAATTTTTTCTAATTTACTATTTAACCACTCGTTATAAAGAACAATGCTTTCTTTATATCCTTGCATTTTTGCCTTGTAGTCCTCGACTGTGCTTCCAAAAAAATCTTTCATCTTGTTTCTCCTTAGATAAAGCTAACAACTACATTGTAAATTTGGCTTTGGTAACCTAGTAATTGTTGTGTAATAATTAATAACTTCATCATGCTATAAAAATAACCTCTATTATAACTTTGTCAACATACTAATTAAAAATAATTTACTCAAACTCATAAAAGCTAGTGTTTATAAAGGTTTTGTAAGGAAAATTTTTTTTATTTTTTTTTAATTATACGAAAATTCCTGTATGTGGTTCTTCTTTTTCCGTTGCTTTCATTTTTAAAAACTTTACAAAATCTTCTGGACTTTCAAACCTTGCGACTTGGTCTTGCTTTTCTGGCATTACATTTTGTTTACCAATATTTAAATTCCATCTGTACTCAAGACCTCTATCAAGTTGTGCTAAAATTTCTGAGTAGAACATTAATGCTTCATCAGAATAATTACTTGGCTTTTCTAAAAAGGCTTCCTTATAAATTTCAATTCCTTTTTCTAGTCCTTGAATTGCATAAGGTGTTAGCTGTCCATTGTTTTGTTCTTTCTCGTATCTAGCAATGTGAACAAAATCTCTCATCATTAAAAATTTTGTAAGAAGTCTGTTTGGATGTTTTTCATATTCTTTAAACATAAGATTTATATTTCTTTGGAATCTTCCTCGCCTTCTATTTTCTGAGAAGTAACCATCATGTGCAATGTTTACATCACCAAGTAATGTACTTGTACCGACACCTTCATTCATCATTCCTTCTCTTTCTGGATGCTCATGAACAAATCCATAAAATCTTACAGTCCTTCCATTTCTAAAAAGTCTTACTGGTGTATCTACTTTTGTATCTCCAGCATCAATTGTAAAATGATGTTGCTTTAGAGAATATCCTGCAAACATATTTGGTCGTAAATATTTTAGTAAGAATGTATTGTCGACTACCTCTTCATCTGCATCTAACCAGAATATCCAATCTGACTTTGCATGTTTTATAGATTCGTTTCTTGCTTCATCAAATCCTATCTCAAGTGGAGATTCACCATTTATTATTTTAGCTCCATATTGTTTTGCAATTTCTATTGTTGAATCTGTTGAGCCAGTATCATTGATTATGATTTCATCAGCAAATGATTGTACTGATTTCAAACATCTGTGTAACATATTTTCTTCGTTCTTTACTATCATACAAACTGAAACTGTTTCTCTTGGATTCTGTATTAGCAGTTTTCGTTCCATGTTTATTGGATTTACAGTTTTACTATTTTGTTTGTAAGTTACTACCCACCATCCAACTGTCTGCTGTTTGTTCTGATTTATTCCACCAGAAACCATTGCGATTTTTAAATCTTTTTTATCTTTAAACATCTGAGATAAATCTTGTCTTTCATAATTCCAAAGATGTGCATGTCTTTCATCTTCCCATAGACCAAATGGAACTGTTATCACAACTAAAGAATCTTTTTTAAGAACTTTATCGAACTCATTCATAAACTCTTCTGGCTTTGGTTGATGTTCTAATATCTCACCTAAGAATAAAATGTCATAGTGCTTTTTTAAATCGTTAGGGTCAGAAGCAGTTATTTGATTTACTTCACCTTTATCTAAAAACTTCTCAATCATCTTATCTGCAACTTCGTGTTCAGCATCAGATATATTTACTGCATCAACTTCTGCATTAAAATTGTTAGCCATTATGATTGATTCATTGCAAATGCCAGAAGCAAAATCTAATACTTTTGGTGCATCTATTTTGTTTTCTTGCAGATATGTCTGCATTTCTTTAAATGATAATTGTGTCCTTGCATAATTCCTTAATTCTATATTAGTTTCAATATCAGCATATTCCTGCCCTAGAGCTTCATATTTGGCTTTATATTCTTCTTTTGAGTCTGTATACCCATAATGTTCCTTGATGTCCTTATAATGGCTTAAATCGCTTCTATCGAGGTGTTTGATAGCCATAATATCTTCCCTTTCGTATAAATGCTTGACTAACCTTTCTTTATTAGCTGTTTTCTCTTGGAATATCTTAATAAATAATTCTTCCCATTCTTCAGCTAAATCTGACCAAGCAAACTCTTTACTTTTCTTATATCCAAATTCTTGCATCTTATCAATATCATCTTGGTTGTTTAAAAGGTTAATTGTTAGCTTTGCAAATTCTCTATTGTAATCTGGATTGCTTTTATAATCTCCAAATATTAATTTGTTACCATCATTGCATAAAGTTTCTGGCAATGCTCCAATGTGAGATGTTATCATTGGGACTCCAGTCATCTGAGTTTCCATTGCAGTTATACAACTTGTTTCATGAAATGCTGTAGGATAAACAAACAATCTACAAGTCTTATAAAGTTCGTAAAGTTCGTTTTTATTTAATGCTCCAAGATGAGCAATCTTAAATCCTTGCTTTTGATATTCTGCAACTTTGCCATAACACATATCGTAAAATGGTTTCATTTGAGGTGATGTATTATCATATCCAGCAAGGCATAATTCTATTTCTTTATCATGCTTCCATAATTCTGGCATAATGTTAAATAGCAAATTATCAAGACCTCTTTCTGGTCGGTTTGTATAAACTAATCTTTTATTTTGTCTTTTAGAATTATCTGGTTGTGGAATTAGCTTTATGCCGTTTCTAGTTTTATAAAATAGTTCATCAGAATCTATTTGATAGATTTCTTTGTATTGTTCTATTTGCCAATCACTTAAACAAAATACTTTATCTATGTTCCATAATGACCCATGAAAATTTTGTCGTTGGCTTTTTAAAGCAACATCATGTTGCCAGAGAATATTTATTTTAGATTTTAAATTACCTCTAAATACTTCTGGGATTCTTTGACCAATTAGAACATCATGAGGACAATTCTTTGCAAATCCTTCAAAGTTATTTACATGAACATATTGTACTCCATCATGCTTTCCTTCTTTGGTGGTGTTACAAAACAAAAGAACATGATGTCCTCTTTTTGCTAATTCATGAGCCATACTAACTCCAGCAGTTTCACTTCCACCTAAAGATTTAGTTTTTAAAGTATCTGGATTTACTTCCATACCTGCACAAAAAATTGCAATGTCTAAACTATGTTTTGCCATGATTTACCTACCTTTATATCTGATATTGTTTTAGGTGCTACATTATATTCTCTCGCTAAACGAGATTGCACACCTCTTGATTTATCTTCTTTTAAGATTCTTTTTATTCTTCTTACTGATTGTATTTTAAGTTTTCTCGCAACATTCTTTTTAGATGTCCACAAATTTTTAGCCCTGCCGTGCAAAAGCATATCCCTAAAATTATCATAAGGACTACCCCAATATAAATTACTAGCATTGTTGTTTTGATTGTTTCCATCTTTATGTAATGCCCATTTCTTTTCTTCTGACTTACCTTTACAAAAAGCTTGTGCAACTAATCTATGAACTTTTGCTTTTATATATTTTTTGTCTGGAAATAAGGTAACACAAAAATATCCATTCTTATCTGGATTCTGTGATAAAAGTCTAAAATGTTGACCCTTAGTATATTTAAGGGATTTAACACGACCTTTGTTAGATACTAAATAATCTGGATATTGTGTTGGTTGCCATTTCTCTATGTTACTCATAAGGTAATCGGTAAAGAGTAGTGCTAATCCCTTAGCTTTCTTCGTTATCTAATCAACATTAGAATCTCTTTACTTTACTTAGAGTAAACTAACTTTGTAAATAATGAAAGTCTTTTTTTAGCTTGTTGTTGTTTTTGATAAACTCTGATTGCTGCTGAACTTACATTTGTCATAAAACACCTCTTAAATTGTTTGTGTCTTTTATCGCATGACCTATGCGAGTCTTGTAGCCCATGACTTATGGAGTGCTTTTGACCCATGCACTATGGGTTAGAAAAGGGATGCCAGTTTTGACATCCCCTAGTTTAAAATTTATGCACAGTCTTTTAAGACATAGCCTAAATCTTTTGCAGTAATTTTTTCATCTTGATAATACTGAACTCTTAAATTAGTGAAAAGTCCATCTCTATCATCCCATGAATCTACTGCCATTGGAGCACCAAACATTGGGTTAGTCCATCTGAAGCCATAAGCTAATGATGGGTTTCTTCCATCTGTTTCTGGTGGTGAGAATCTAGCAACGATTGTGTCATCTCCCCAAACATCTGAGAAACTGTCAGCTTGGTTTTCTTCTCCAGAATTAATGATTGAGTTTCCTACATAAACATTATCTACATCAAAAAGAGCTGCAAGTAAGTCTGCAGTTACAACACCTCTTTGAACATATTTGATTCTGTCTAAGATATCAGCATGTTTGATTAAAGAGTTGTATGCTTCTCTTCCAATGATGATTGTGTTTGCATCATATCCTGTGTTACTTCTGATAAAGTTTTTAGCAGTTGTGATATCGCCAAATGGGTCAGAAGTTCCAGCAGTTGCTGATGACCATTTTGAAGCTACTGTAGAACCAGAACCCATATTAGATACTGACCTTACTGAAGAAGCTACTCTGTTTTCCATATCAAGCATTAAAAGATTGAAAAGGTTTCTTGCACCTTTTTCTTTTAGCTTTAATGGGTCATCTTGGTTTACTAAAGTTTCGTAAGCCATTTCATCTACTAATGCATAGTTAGTTGCATAGTAAGATTCTGAACTTACATTGAAGTGTGTAGTTCTTCCTTTAGTTTTTGGAGCTCTTTCAGTTGATGATGGGATTCTGAAAAAATCTCCTTTGTCGTATTTAAAATACAAATCGCTTTGTTTGTTAACATCTACGATTGGTAAAAAGTTTTGTACGATAGTTCCTTGTGGTTCAAATCCTACGACTAGATTGGATAAGGGTCTATCAATGTGTACATCTCTTGCTGTTAATGGCATATTCTATTCTCCTTTAATTAAAATTAACTTTTGTAACCAGCTTGTGTAATTAACATTAAGAAATTACTTCCAGAAGCAACTGCTGATATTGCAGTTCCTACAATGTAATCTCCAGATGCTGCTGCTGTAGCTGTACCAGAAGCTGTAACGGAAACTTCATTACCTGCAGCAATTGTGCCACCTGCAAATACTCTTGTAACACCATTAGTTACTACAGTACAGTTTTCTCCACTTTCTGGTTTGTTATCTACAACACCAAAGATGTTTCCACCTGCTGTTGTTTGTCTTGCAACTGAGTTAGCTGCATCTACTTTTACTAAATGATATTGAAAAGAACTTAAGTCCTCTCCAGCTACCATTGATGTGTACATTCTTGTGCTCATTTTCGCTTATCTCCTTTTATTGTTGTTTAAAATAATCTGTTTTTAATTGTTCATCTTCTTTGAAAACTAAGCTGATTGCTTCTTGATAGTCTTTTGCTTTTCCTTTATTCATATAAAGTTTAGCTCTTCTATCTACTTCATTTCCAGCATTTTCATAAGGTTGTCTATCGACAATGAAATCGCCTTCTGATGAAACTTCAGCAAACTCAACTAATTTAGGGAATGATGAAACAATTTTCTCTACTAACTCAAGCTGTGATAGTTCGACAGTATTTTCTTCTAAAGTATAGCTGTAGACTTTGGCTTCTGTAGCAGAACTAAGTAAAGCTTCTAATTCTTTTTCAAAGGTTGGTAAAACTTTACCAGCTTCTTTGTTGTCAGAAATGAACTTGGAGATTCTTTCAGCTCTTTGGCTTTTTCTAGTTTCTTCTAGTTCAGAATAAGCTTTTTCGTTAGCTTCTTCTAATGCTTTAACTTTAGCTTCTAACTCTTGATATTCTTTTGTAATATCTTTTTCCATTAGTTCACTCTCCTTTTCAGTATAGTGTTTCTTTACTTCGCCTGTACCAGTATCTTGCGAATATAAACCTTCTATCGCCTCAAGGTTTGTTACTGCTGGTATTTCAGAACCAAGTAGTGCAACAGCTTTCAGTACTCTATCGAGAACAGAACCATTGTTTTTATAGTTCCAGTAAATCTCGGAACTAACTCTTTTGTAATTACCTCTTTTCATAGCTTCGTAAACTTTTTTTGGAAGTTCTTTGAAGTCTGCTAAGAGTTTATTACCATTCTTATAAATTTTATCTACATAACCAAGTGCTGGTTCACCATCTTTCATTTCTGGTTGCTCTTCGTTATGTCCTAATTTTAATGGTGGTTGAAATCCTGTTTTTTCAAAATTAGAAACCATTGCATCTAAATCTTTGGCAGTATATTTATCGCCATTCCAAACTCCTGTTGAAAAGATTTCGATACCATTGATATTGAAAGTTTGTTCTAAGGCATAATTTTCAGCTGTGTTTTCTCTGCAATCGCAAACATCTTTTTTTGCATCACAATCGCAATCTTCAACTTTAGCCATTTTCTTTTCTTTCTCTTTATCTTCACCCATGTCTTTTTCCTTGTCTTTGTCATGAGCACCCATTTCTTTTTCTTCTTTATCTTCGCCCATTTCCTTTTTAATAGCTTCAAGGTATTCATCATGAGTACCAAGTGGCATATACATCACTTTATCTTCAACTTCTAATTCGTGATGACCTTCTCCACCTAATTCTTGTGCTCTTACTTCTGCTTCCTCAACAGTTTCAAAAACATCTTTCTCCATTACTTTCTCTTCTTCGTGTTTGCCCATTTCTTCTTCTTTTTTAGGTTCTTCCACGACTATCTCTTCTGCCATAGTATCTTCTCCTTTACCAGTAGCTGGTTCAAATTTGATTGGCTCAAACTTATTTTCTTTAAGCCAATTCATTGCTTGAGTTTCTGTGAACTTCGAGGAATCTAATCGGATGGATTGGATTTCAGATTTTCCATCTTGTGTAATTCCAAAGATGACATCTATGCCTTCTCCCATTTGGTCTTGACCTCTTCTAAAGCGAACAAACTTATCTGGACTTGTAAGTCTAGCAGCATGTTCGTTAGGATATGGCATATTTACACCTCATTTATTTCTCGGCATCTTGGACATTTTATTTGACAAGCCAAAATTCCGTTTGTATTTATTTTAGCTAGTAATTTGTTGCATTGCAAACATCTAAGTTCTTCATTTGTAAAGTTTGCTAAAAAGGTTTTAGCTTCTTGTATAGTGGATAAAGAATTTATTGCTGTCATACAACTTTAGTCATTCCTTTGAGTTGCCCTAAGGTTTCTGAATTGGTAAATGCAACTGGCTCATCTTCTGGTGTTATAAATGTTAAAATTGTTCTACAGTTAAAATGTAATGGTGGTGTCAATCTAGCAATGCTTTCTTTATCTTCTATAGGTATTTGAACATTTGATTGTGCAATAAGCTGACAAATATCAGAAGTTCTCTCATCTAATACAGGGGAAAGTTTATAACCTAATACAAACCCATCCAAGTCTTTATCTTCTCCTATTGCTCTTCTGCCAGAATTATATGCACCTAATGTAGCAGTTCTGGTAATTGTTCTGAGGTTATAAGATTCAACAACTTTATCTCCAACTGCGACTGTTCCTGTTGCTGTATAAGGATTAAAGGTTGTTTCAATTTCTTTAATAATTTGTGATGTAGATTTACCTGTTCTTATTCCATCTAATAATACTTCAGTTAAGTTAGCATTTAATCTTGCTGTAATTTCAGCTACATCAAATCTAGCTTTAGATTGCAGATATCTCTGAAGTTCTTGTGCTGTTAAACCAATACCTACTTTAGCAGTAGCAAACTTTTTAGGTAATTCCTTTCTGGATTCTTTTAATCCTTCTTGATAAGAAGAATCATAATTTTCTTGAAATTTAGTCTTTAACTCGCCTTTAAATTTAAGCTCTAAATTATCCACAGCTTGAAAATCTAATTTGTTTTGATTCATTTTATTTTCTACATATTTAATTACTGCATCTTTTTGTTTAATCATTACATCTCTAGTTTCGTTTAAAAAGTTTTCTTCTAAAGTATCAAGCTGATTTCCTACAACTTTAAAATCCACTCTTCTTTCTGCACCACTAGGTTTATAATTATATTCTTTTGTATTATCCTTGGAACTTAATGGATGACCTTTTGGGAATAAATCAGTATCATGTTTACCACTTCTAAATCTTCCTGTTCTTAAAGCTGTAAGGAAAGAATTAACTCTAGCCATAGCCCATTGCTCTGGTGATTTAACAGATGGTCTAACTGATGCTGGATTTGTTCTGTATGCACCAACACCTCTATCATAAACAGTTTTAAGCATACCAAGTGTAACTTTTTTAGTTTTTGTGTCGCCATATTCTTCGTTATGTTGTTCTACTTTGTTTTTTAAACCTTCATCACGATTATATTCAAGGATATTATTTTCTTGTCTTTCTAGTTGTGCTGATTTTGCTTTAGCCCAAGTCTGTCCTGCATCACCACCCCATAATGCCCAAGCTATTCTTCCATTGCTTGGAAATCCTTTTTCTCCGGGTCTAAATCCCTCTGCTTTTTTATCTACTTCATGTCTAGCAAAAAAACTATTCATTCTTCTTACAGTTGATGCAGATAAATTTTCTCTTCTTTTTAATTGATTGGCTCTTACAGCTCCAACTTGAGTTCCACCTCTACCAAACTCAGCTCTCCATTTTAATCCTTTCTCAGCTTCTGCTGCCATTCCTGCACTTGGTCTTAAATTTATTTCTGCATAACTATTCTCAGATATTTCTTCTATTTCTTCTTCATCTGCAGTTGCTTCAATATCTTCTTCTGGATTATCGGGTTCTATTGGATTTTCTTTTTCTGGAAAGTTTAAATTCTTTCTTAATAAGTTTTCATCTTCTAGTGTTGGATTGATAACACCTTTTTGTACTGCATCTATAAATAAAGTATTAAGTTGCAATCTTTGGTCATCAGTCATTGGGTTAAATTTAAAGTGAGGTAATTCTTCAACATTAGAAAAGTTATAAGCAACTAATCTTCTAATTAATTGCTCGTTCATTACATTCTCTTCTAAATCCATTCTTAGCTTTTGTATTACCCATAAGAAAACATCAAAGTGAATTTTAGCTTGGCTATATGCTCCAGTTTCACCATCTGCCATTAATCTATCTGGAATTAAAATACTTCTGGCTATTGCTTTGTTGTAAAAGTTAAGTGCAGTTTCAAAATCGCCTGTAGCATTTCTTGATGATTCTAATAACTGAATATCAAACTCTTCCATTCTGTGAGTAATAGAAGTTTTAGCTGTAAGGTTATCTAAAATATTTCTTAAA
>Ga0222718_10001834_pt1 | contig 19667 bp, 25 predicted proteins | sample C33_27DmetaG_FD_165045 | JGI IMG/M metagenome (GOLD analysis project Ga0222718, IMG submission 165045) | Estuarine water microbial communities from San Francisco Bay, California, United States - C33_27D | ecosystem: Environmental > Aquatic > Marine > Unclassified | place: USA: California... | reverse complement strand
TATTCGCAGTTGTTACCGAAGATGGAAGCCCAATTAAAGGGCGAACTGGCTAACGAACCAGATTGGAACGCTTTGTATGAAGATGATCCTGTTGGTTATGTTCGCGAAAAACAGCTTTGGGATGAAAAGAAAGAAAAGCTTAGTGCTGTAAGTGCTGAACAACAAAGACTTCAACAAGAAGCCTTTGCTAAACAGCAAGAACAAATTGCAAAAGCAGTTGAATACGGCAACCAAAGACTTCTTGAAATAATCCCAGAATGGCAAAACCCAGAGGTTGCTGCCAAAGAAAAAGCTGCTATTAGCGAGTATGCAATGAAGGAGTTGGAATATACTCCTGAAGAGATACAACAGGTTTATGATTATCGTGCTTTGCTTGGTTTAAGAAATGCTTGGTTAAACTCTCGAACAGTTGAAGCCACAAAGAAAAAACCAACACAAAAAGCACCAGCAAGAGTTGCGAGACCTGGTACGACTAACCGACCAAAAACGACAACACCTGTGAAGAAAGCAAAACAAAGGTTGGCCAAAACTGGGAAAACCTCAGATGCGGCTAAAGTATTTGAACAATTAATTTAATTTTAAAGGAATATAAAAATGGCTAAAGTAACTAACGCTTTTGACACATATTCGGCTACTGCTGACAGAGAAGATTTAAGTAATATTATTTACAACATCTCTCCTATGCAAACACCTTTTATGTCATCAATAGGCAAAAGAAATATTAAAAACGTAGTGTTTGATTGGCAAACAGAAGTATTACCAACTCCAAGTGCTAGTGGACAGTTAGAGGGTTTTGAGCTTTCAAGATCAACAGCTACTGCTACATCAAGAGTAAGTAATGTTGCTATGATTTCAAGCAGAGATGCTACTGTAACAGGCTCACAAGATGCTTCAGACCCAGCTGGTAAGAGATCAGAAATGGCTCACCAACTAGCTATTATGGCTAAAGCTCTTAAAAGAGATATGGAAGAAGCTCTATGTAAAAATGGAGATAAAACAACTGGTAATGCTACAACAGCTAGGGTAACTGGTGGTTTTGAGTCTTGGGTTGAAACTAACGAGTCAAGAGGAACAGGTGGTTCTTCTACTGGTGGTGGTGCTGCTCCAACAGACGGTACACAAAGAGACCTTACAGAAGATCTTTTAAAAGACGTATTACAGCAAATGTTTGCTAGTGGCGCAGAGCCAAACATGGCTATTTGTGGTCCACACAACAAACAAGTTATTTCTGGTTTCACAGGAAGAACACAAGCTAGACAGTTTGTTGATGCTAATACAGTTGAAGCTTCAGTAGCTATCTATTCATCTGACTTTGGTGAACTAAAAATCGTTCCATCAAACAGAAGTAGAGAAAGAACTTTATTGTTAGTAGATCCAGAGTTTGCGAAAGTATCTTACCTAAGAGACTTCCAAACTGTTGATATTGCTACAATAGGTGATGCTGAGACTAAAATGATTGTATGTGAGTACGGGTTAGAAGTATCTAACGAAGCTGCTCATGGTGTCGTTGCAGACTTAAACGTATCATAAGTTTAGTAATAAGCTTTAAGGGAAGTTTCGGCTTCCCTTTTTTTTGTGCTAAAATTCTTACATGGCAAAAACTACATTAATAGATCATAGACAAGGTATTAAATCTATCTTTGCTACAGAGGATGACAAGGTTGTTTATCAAACAAGACAAGACATACAACCAACATTAGACTATGTAAAACAATTATCTGAACATACACCAGGTAAAGATTTTCGTCATGTAGCAGAAGTTCCCATGGTAATATATCAAAAAGCTTTAAGAGAAGGCTGGGCAAAAGATTCTGCACAATGGAAGAAATGGTTAAACCATTCTGATAACAAACCCTTTAGGACATGGAAAGGTAAAGTATGACATACGATGAATTAAAAACTAATATTGCAAATTTCTTAAACAGGTCAGATTTAACAGACCAGTTAGACTTTTTTATTGATGCAACAGAAGCAGAGTTCAATAGAAGATTAAGAAACAAGGATATGATTAAACGGGCAACTGCTACAGCAGATGCGCAATATATGTCATTACCAACAGATTGGTTAGAGGCTATTAATGTTGAAATCACATCAAACGATTTCAGACCATTGTTTCAACAATCTATCGAATCATTAGATGTTTATAGAAAATCTAATAATAATGTAACTGGTCAACCAATATATTATGCACTTGTAGATAATACTTTAGAATTAGCACCTACCCCTGACACAAGTTATACGCTACAATTAACATACTATGGCACTATTGATGCTTTAAGCAGTTCTAATACAACGAACTTTATATCCACAGGATATCCAGATGCTTACTTATATGGTGCTTTAAAACACGCTTCTATCTATCTAATGGAAGATGAAAGAGTGCCGTTATTTACAGCACAATTTGAAAAAGCATTAGAAGAGATGAGAATGGAACAAGAGAAAGCAGAATTTGGCAAAGGATCTCTAATACAAAGAAGAAGAACTTATGGCAAGTCTGGTAAAAAAATGTATTATTGGAATAATAATTAGGAGATAAAATGGCTGGATTTAGTGATTATTTAGAAGATAAAGTATTAGATCATGTATTTGGTGGTAATGCTTATACAGCACCATCAACATTATATGTTGCTTTATATACTGTAGCACCTACAGATACAGGTGGTGGTACAGAAGTAACAGGCGGTTCTTATGCAAGACAAACTGCTACATTTACCGTATCTGGTACTGATCCCACAACAGCAACTAACTCAGCTGCGGTTGAATATCCAACGGCTACAGCAGACTATGGTACAGTCGTTGCAGTTGGTATATTTGATGCTTTAACAAGTGGTAATCTAATGGCTTATGCAAACTTAACAGCTTCAAAGACTGTAAGTTCAGGCGATGTATTTAGATTTGACGCTGGCGATTTAGATATAACATTAGCGTAATATCATGGCCTCAGTAGGCTATGGCTTATACACATACGGGAAGTCCAATTATGGAACTCCCGTTTATCATTTTGGTGCTGCCACAATAGCACAAACATCATCTGCAACAGCGGATGGTAGATTTGTAATTACTGGTGCATCAACCATATCAGCAGTTTCTTCTGCAACAGCAACAGGTAGACAGATAGACCGCGGACAAGCGGTTATTAGTGCAGTATCTAACGTTACAGCATCTGGTACACAAATTGATAGAGGTGTTGCAACTATCACAGGTACATCTGGATTTACAGCAGTAGGCACACAAATAGATTTAGGATCTGCAACTATAGCAGCTATATCTAATGTAATAGCTACAGGTACACAAATAGACCGTGGTGTGGTTATAGGACCAGTCGTATCAGGCATGACAGCTACAGGTAGATTTACTGTAGTTGGTGAAGGAACATTTGCAGAAACCAGCGGATTTAATGCGTTAGGTGGACTTGTTATAACAGGCACATCTGTAATTGCACAAACAAGTGGATTTAATGCAGTTGGTGGTCTAAAATGGGAAGATATTATTGTTCCTGGTGAGACTTGGACCGATCAAATAGTAGCAGAAGAAACTTGGACAGAACAAACTAATCCAAGTACATCATGGACAAACTTAGGCGAACAAGACGCAGCTTAGAGGAATTTTTTTATGGCAGATACATTTACAACAAATTTAAACTTAACCAAACCAGAAGTAGGCGCATCTACTGATACTTGGGGTACAAAACTAAATGATGATCTTGATGATTTAGATGCGGTATTTAGTTCTACTGGTACTTCAGTAGCTATGAACCTAGACGGAGCAGTCATAGATAGCTCTGTCATTGGAGGCACAACTCCAGCAGCAGGTACATTTACAACCCTTACAGCTAATACATCTATAACAGGTACACTAGCTACAGCAGCACAAACCAACATAACTAGCGTAGGAACATTATCTAGCCTTACAGTTTCAGGTGATCTAACAGTTGATACCAATACACTCTATGTAGATGCTACAAATAATAAAGTTGGAATTGGAACGACTAGTCCTTCACAAAAACTTCATGTATCAGGTAATGCTTACATAGCTGCTGGTAACTATTTTACTAACTCTACAAGCGGTTATTTCTTTGGTGGTGATGGTTCTTTTACTAATGGTGTTTATGGCATTGGTGTTAACAATATGGCTTTCAATGTTAATGGCTCAGAAAGAATGCGTATTGACTCATCAGGCAATGTTGGAATTGGAAACAGTAGTCCTTCAGATAAACTGCATGTTGGTACAAGTTCAGGTGGAACACAATTAAAAATACAATCAGGTTCAGGCGTAAATAACTGCTTACTGCATACTAACGGAACAACAGATTCATGGCGTACTGGTATGAATTTAGCTTTAACAGATGGTTCTTACGAGTTTTATGATGATGTAAACAATGTTGACAGAATGGTTATTACATCTTCAGGAAACGTTGGAATTGGAACGAGTAGTCCTGCTGCAAAGCTAGATTTAGATAATGGCTCATCAGATTGTGCTATTAGGTTTGGTTCAGATACTGGTGATTGGACAATAACAAATGTTAGAAGTTCACACGCATTAACAATTACTGATAATGATGGAACTGGTGAGGTTTTTCGCATTGATACTTCAGGCAACTTGTTGGTGGGTGGTACATCAGCATTAAGTGCATCTAAAGTTCTTTCATCATTTAATGGAGCAACACATAATGGTTATGTTGCAAAAACTACATACACTGGCACTGGTTCAAACTTTGCAGTATTTTTAAACTCAGGAAATCAAGTTGCAGGAAGTATTAATCACAATGGAACAACAAGTGTTGCTTACAACACATCTTCAGATGCTAGACTAAAAGATGTTACAGGCTCTGCAAGAGGCTTAGAAGTAATCAACGAACTTAATCCAGTAGCATATAACTGGAAAGCAGATGGTAAAGCTGATGAAGGTTTAATAGCTCAAGAAGTACAAGAAATAGTACCAAATGCAGTATCAGGTTCTGAAGAAGAAATGTATCAAATGGATTACAGCAAACTTGTAGTACATCTTGTAAAAGCTGTAAAAGAACAACAAACACAGATTGAAGCCTTACAATCTGAAATTAACTTATTAAAAGGAGAATAAAATGGCAAATATTTACACATGGGACTGTAAAACAGTAGACGTTTATCCAACACACGATGGGCATTCTGATGTAGTTTATACGGTTCATTGGCGATTAAACGCAGAAAGCGATCAACAAGACGCTGAAGGTAATAACTATTCAGCTTCTGTTTATGGTACTCATAGCGTTAATGCAGATGATATATCTAACTTTATACCATTCGCAGATCTTACCAATGATACAGTAACTGGTTGGGTTACAACTGGTATGGGTGATGATGAAGTTGCTAATCTTAAATCAGGATTAGACAGCAACATTGATGGCCAAATCAATCCAACAAGCGAAACTAAAACCATAGGTTAAACAATGGCACTATTGCCTGTAACTCCGCCAGCTGGCATAATCAAAAATGGAACTGACTATGCTAACAAAGGTCGTTGGGTTGACGGCAATCTTGTGCGTTTTGAAAACGGATTTCTCAAACCTATTGGTGGTTGGACTAAACTAAGAAACACAGCATTAGACGGTGAACCTATAGGTATGTATGCCTATAAAGATAATCTTGGTGAATCCATACTAGCTGTAGGTACAAGACAAAAGGTATATGTTTTATACGACAATACTTGGACTGATATAACACCAGCTGGTTTTGTAAGTGACGCTGACAACGATCCTCTTGGTTACGGTGCATACCACTATAACGTAGAAGATTATGGCGATGCTAGAAGTCAATCTGGACTACCTCTTGCTTCAGGTCATTTCTCCTTTGACAACTGGGGTGAAGATTTAGTCTTTTGTTTTTCTGGTGACGGCAAAATCTACAAATGGCAACCTAATTCAGGCGGTACAGCTGATACCATAGGTACAGTCGTAACAAACGCTCCTACAGGCTGTCAGGCTGTTCTAGTGACTAATGAAAGGCATTTAGTTGCTATTGGTTCTGGTGGCGACCCTAGAAAGGTATCTTGGAGTGATAGAGAAGATAGAAACACCTGGACATCTAAAGCTACGAATACCGCAGGTGATGTGCAAATACCTACAGGTGGTCGTGCATTATTAGGTGTTAAATATCAAAACGATGTCATAGTCTTTAGTGATACTGGTATAGATAGAATGAGCTATGTAGGTTCACCTTTTGTTTATGGTATTGCAGCAGCAGGTGCAAACTGTAAAGCTGTAAGCAGAAGATCAGTCGTGCAAACAGGAAACTTTCTTGCGTGGATGGGTGAAAATTCATTCTTTGTTTACGATGGTGCTGTCAGAGAAATCAAATGCGATGTGCATGATTATGTGTATGACAATCTAAACATACAAGGCAGGCAAGCGTGCTGGGGTGGACATAACTCTAACTTTAATGAAATATGGTGGGGTTTTCCTGTAGGTGATGGACAATACACACCAAACAAATATGTAATCTGGAATTACTTAGAAAACACTTGGTCTATAGGTTCTTTAGATAGAGGCTGTTGGATTGACCAAGGTGCGTTTGATTATCCTATTGCTGGTGATTCAAATGGTTTTGTATACGAACATGAATCAACCACATTATCTAATTCACCAAACTTAAATAGTGATGCACCCTTTTGTACAAGCGGTCCAATAGAATTAGGTAACGGTGATAACTATGTGCAATGTAATCAGATTATTCCAGACGAAGAAGCAAACACATTACCAGGTGTAACAATAAGTTTTAAAGGTAAGTTTACCCCGCTAGGTAGCGAAACAGACTTTGGTAGTTTTACCTTTGAAAATGACGGATATACCGATGCTAGGTTTACAGCAAGACAAGTACAAATGACTGTAACAGGTAGCACAACACAAGATTTTCAAGTTGGTAATATAAGATTGAATGTAAGAACTAGAGGTAAAAGATAATGGATTTATCCTCACAAAGACAGTATATACAAAGAGCTGAAACAGCGCATGAAATACTTACCACTACAGATTTAACAACATTATATACATCCCCAAGTGGTGATGATTTTACTTTTGCAATCATTGAATCTATTTTGGTTTGTGACCATGATAATCAACAAACCAATATAACACTTACTGTAACGCATGATGCTACTACTTATACCTTATTTAAAGAATTTACTATTACTGCTTACAATACTGAAGAATTATTAACTAGAAGTTTAGTACTACACCAAGGCGATGTTGTAAAAGTACAATCAGATCGTGCTGGTAATTTAACTGTTTATGCGAGCATCGTAGAATATGCAAAAGGTGACTAATAAAGTAGTTGATATAAGCCAAGCGAAAAAAGATCCTTGGGAAATTGAATGGGAAAGGTGTAAACCTTATATAGCAAAAGCTGTAAAGTATCAAGATTCCTATACAATTGACGATATAGAAGATAAAATAAGACATGGTATATTCCATTTATGGCCAGGCAAAAAGTCTGCATACATAACAGAATTTGTAATATATCCACAAGTTAAAGCAATGAATTTATTATTTTGTGGTGGTGATTACGAAGAATTAGAAGAAATGCTACCATCAATAGAAGCATTTGCAAAAGCCGCAGGTATTAAAAGATTATACGGTGGCGGTAGAAAAGGATGGATTAGAAAGATAAAACATCTAGGATTTGAGACAGAACATTTAATTAGAAAAGACTTATGAGTAAAGGAAAAACCAGAACAGAAGAAGTAGCAAGTTTACCAGCATGGCAAGAAGCTCAATTTAAAGAGCTTTTTAGCAGAGCGCAAGGGGTATCAAGACAACCATTCTTACCCTATACAGGCCCAATGGTTGCTGGTTTCTCACCAGACCAATTGCGACAGTTCCAAGCTACAAGAGGTATGTTTGAAACAGGTATGGGTTATGACCCAACACAAGCTTTACAAGGTATGGCACAAGATCAGTTTAGACCTACCATCCAACCTGTTACTGGTTTTCAAACACCAACGATAGAAGCAACACAAGCTCCAGGTGCAGCACAGATAGGTCCTGTATCTACTCCACAGTTTAGAGGTTTATTAAGTCAAGACATAGGTGCGTATCAATCCCCTTATCAACAACAAGTTATAGATTTAGCTATGCAAGATATACAGCGACAAGCTGATATAGCGCGTGGCGGTGCGCAGGAAAGAGCAATCAGAGCAGGTGCTTTTGGTGGTTCACGATCTGCAATACTAGAAGCAGAATCACAAAGACCTTATGCAGAGCAGATGGCTAGAACCTCTGCTGGTTTAAGACAAGCAGGCTTTGAGCAGGCGCAAGCAGCAGCACAAGCTGATTTAGCAAGACAACAACAATTAGGCATATTTGGTGCTGGTCAAGAACAACAAAGAGCGTTACAACAAGCGCAGCTTGGTCAACAAGCAGGTATCTTTGGTGCAGAGCTAGGACAACAAAGACGTATGCAACAAGCACAGTTAGAGCAACAAAGACAGTTAGCTGGTTTAGATATTGCTGGCAGAGCTGCATTAACACAACCACAATTAGAGATGCAGGCGCGTGCGCAGAGAGCAGGCTTATTAGGTGGTTTACAAGGACAACAGTTACAAGGTCTTGGTTTACTAAGCGGTATAGGCGCACAACAACAAGCACTACAACAAAGAGCTATAGATGCACAAAGAGCAGAGTTCCAAAGAGCGCTTGGTTATGGACCGCAACAAGTTAGTTTATTACAAGCTGGTATGGGTACACCATTAATTAGTACTACTAGAACTGACCAACAAAAAACTGGTGTAGGTGATGTTTTATCTAGTGTATTTGGACTTTTTGGTTAGGTGATTAAATGAGTATAGGAAAATTACAAAACAGAGGTGGTAATTTTGTTGCACGACTTGGTGGTGCTGATGTTTTAAAACAAGAAGAATTATCTAAATTAACACCAGAACAAATGGTTCAATATAACCAACAAAGAGAGGCAGCAAGAAATGTTGGTATGCGTGAGCTTTCTGCAAGATTAAGTGATGCTTTTGCTGGTAGAGATGTGGCTGGTAGAGCTGCTGCAAGAAGGCCAATGATAGAAGCAGAGAAAAAGCAGGAAGAACAACAAAAATTGTTACAACAACTTGGACAAGACCCAAGATATGCTGACCAAATAAAACTTATACAAGCTGGTTTAGATCCTAGTGCGTTTACTACTGGCAAATCAGATACTGCTGGTATGAAAGATTACGAGTTTTATCAAAGCTTAAAAACACCTGAAGAAAAAATGGCATTTTTGCAAGCAACAGGTAGAGGATCACAAAGTCCTGAATTACAAAAACTAATTAGAGAAGCAAAATTACCTGGCGGTATAGATGTTACTCCAGGTCAAAAAAAGGTTGATGAAGCTTTTGGGCAAGAACTAGTAAAATGGAAAACTGGAGAAAGACAACAGGCTGAATCAAATATAGCAAACCTAGATAATAAATTATCACTTTTAGCTGAAGGCAAACAAAACGTATCAGGCACAAACATAGCTCTTACACCTGATCCTTTAAAACCAATTATTTTTCCTGAAGCAACAGGGTTTTTAGATGAAGTTAGTGATATTGTATTTCAATCATTAAGAGCAACATTAGGTGCGCAGTTTACAGAACAAGAGGGTAAAAGACTTATAGCTGCTACCTTTAACCAAGCATTGCCTGAAGAACAAAACATACCTAGATTACAAAGATTAAGTGCAAAAATAAAAGCAATATATAACTCAAAACAAAATGCTATAGATTACTACGATCAAAACGGCACACTTGTAGGGTATCAAGAAGAGCCATCAAGTTTTGCTGATATACTAGACTCAGTTTTGTTTGATGAATTTCAAAGAATGTCAAAAGAAGATATTTTAAATAAATATAAAACAGCAAACACACCAGAAGAAAGACAATCTATTTTAAGATTTGCAAAAATGTTAGAAAAACAAGGACAATAAAATGTCTTTATTGGAAGATTTAAAAAAAATTGATGAAATAGAAGAGGTTGTTGTTACTGCTCCAAAAAAAGAAAAACCAATAATACAACAAGCATTAACAAATTTACCAGGTAGTACTTATCAATTGGGTGCTGATATTGTAAATACAATAATAAATCCCGTAACTTCAGCTAAATCAATATTAAGTCTAGGTAAAGGCATTATTCAATTAGCAATACCAGGCGAGCAAAAAGATGAAAAAACTGCTAGAGCTTTAGGTCAATATTTTGCTAATAGATATGGTGGTTTAGAAAATATAAAACAAACTTTTGCACAAGACCCAGCTGGTTTTTTAGCAGACGCATCTATTGTTTTAACAGGTGGCGCAACAGCTACTGCCAAAGTTCCAAGCCTTGCAAAAGCAGCAGAAACAACACAAAAAATTGCAACTGCTATTGATCCTGTAACTGGTTTAGTAAAAGGCACACAAGCTATAGCACCTAAAGTAGCAACAGGGGCTAAAGAATTGTTAGGTGTTACAACTGGAGTTGGTAGTGAAGCAATAACACAAGCTGTGCAGGCTGGTAGATTAGGCGGTGAAGCTCAACAAAGATTTGCACAAAATTTAAGAGGACAAGCAGACCCACAAGATGTTGCTAATAGAGCTTTTGAAGCTTTAAAAAGTATGGGTTCGGAAAGAGCGGCACAATATACAAAAGGTGTTCAAGGGTTAAAATTAGCAGAAAAAACTGTAGATTTTACACCTGTGAATAATGCTATGAATAATATTTTGAAAGATGCTTTTTACAGACCTAAAGGAGCAACAAAGGTTGTACCAAAATATTCAGCGCCAACCATAAAAAAAATAGAAGAATTAAAAAATGTTGTTAATGAGTTTGCTAGTGATGCAGCTTTTCATACAGCAGAAGGTATAGATATTTTAAAAAGAAAAATTGATGATTTATATCCATTGCAAGCACAGTCGTCACAAGAGGCAAGAGTTGTAGCAGAATTAAGAAATAAAGTTAAAGAACAAATTTTAAAACAAGTTCCAGAATATGCTGATGTTATGAAACCCTATGAGGAAGCTATAAAATTAGAAAAACAAATAGCTAGTGAATTGTCGTTGGGTAAAAAAGTAAACGCTGGAACAACTTTAAGAAAATTACAATCTACCATGAGAGACAATGTTAATACCTCTTATGGAAATAGATTAGAGTTTTTAAAGCAACTTGACCCTGATTTACTACCAGACTTATCTGGACAAGCATTGTCAACTGTTGCGCCAAGAGGCTTACAAAGAGCTGTAGGTAGCGCATCTATACTCGGTGGTATAGGTTTTGATCCTACATTATTAGCAACATTGCCTTTACAATCACCAAGGTTAGTAGGTGAGGCAGCAATGAGAACAGGTCAGGCACAAAGAGTTTTAGGTGGTATACCAACACCACCAGTATTACCAACAGCAAGACTTGCAAGGTTGACAGGTGCTGTAACAGAGGAAACAGAAAAGCAGCTATCTACTGAAGAACAAGAGCGATTGGAATATTTAAACAGGTTGCTTAGCAAATAAACCCATGCCACGCCAATCAGAAAGAATTGGCCGATCTGGAGAATACTTAGTAGCCTCGCTACTTTCTTTGTACGCTGATACTGTGGTTATCGTTCCACATAGCGCAGAAGCAGACATCATTTTTGACGTAGACCACACGCTATATAAGTGCCAGGTTAAAACACAATCTAAAATAAGAAACCATAGAGTATCATGGGAATATGACTTTAGACGTGGTTCGTTTACCAAGAAAAGAGAATACGACAAAGGCTCAATAGACGTTTATGCTTTGGTTGCATTAGATCCGCAAAAGGTTTTGTTTACTTTTCCAGACGGCAGTAAACAGAAAACTATTAAAGACGAAGAGATGCAAGCGATGGATTCGCTAACCAATGTCAAAAACCTATTTAAAGAGCTTCGATGTCAACAGACACTTTAGGTTTTTCGTAATGCTTCAGAGAGTTCATACCCAATGATATTAGGTATTCAGCCACCTCATGTGGTGATTTTTTCTCTGTCTTACAAAACTCCTTGAACTCTTTTGCAAGGTGTTTGTTTACATATATAGGTTTTCTTCCGTTTCTTTCTTTTAAGATTCGATCATCAAACTCATATAAGTTCATAGTTACCTCATGGTTATAGAGAAACTTCTACAGAATAATCTCCTATATTATTACCTTTTGCATCTGTTCCGTAAACCATCTGTAATTCAAGATCAATAAAGTGTTTAGCTTTTAACAAGTCGGTCACCCTATCTTGTTTCTCTCCTTTACTTCTGGTTATATACTTCAAACAACTACCTAGGTTATAAGACAGGTTGTTAGCATATATATAATCAATAGGTTGTATCTTTGCACTTTTGTAATGTGTGCCAGCTACTTGGTTATTGGTAGCAAGAGCATCTATCTCTTGATCCCATTCCTTTTCGTTTCCTATATTTGTGTGAGCATATATAGTTGTATTCTTCATAAATTTCTCCACTTTTTTATTATATATTACTTTGATAATTAGTAATATTGGTATATTATAAACAAAAATATTAATAAAAGGGAAATTTATGGAAATATTAGAAAAGAATTTTGACATATCTAATACCATTGAAGTTGACGAACTAGCAGAGAGATGGGGTGTCAGCAAGAAAACAATCGACAATAGAAGGTATAGAGGTCAAGGACCTAACTACTTTAAGATTGGTGGTAAGATTAAATACGATCTTGATGATGTGAAAAGAATGGAACAAGACTCTTATATTTCTGTCCATGGCACACGCTAAGTTAAGTCCATCAGCAGCAAAGATATGGATGGCGTGTCCAGGTATGCCACAACTACTTGCAAGTATGGAAGTAGAATACAAAGTAGGTATACCAGCAGCGACAGGTACATTGATTCACGAAATGGTAGAGACACTACTTAAAGGTAGATTAAATAATCTTACCTTAGAAGAGTACTATCTTGATACCACCCACCATGTAGAAGATTTTGATTTGACAGTTGACCAAGAGATGATTGACTGTGCAAAAGTATATGTAGATTACATAGACAAAAGAATGATGGAGCTTGATGTAGCAAGACCATTAATTGAAGAAAAAGTTAATATGCCAGAGATACATGAAGATTTATGGGGAACAGCAGATGCTATCCTTATCGGTAAAGACACCATAGAAATAATAGATCTTAAAACTGGTAAGTGGGCAGTAGAAGCTGATAACCCACAAATGCGAATTTATGCACTAGGTGCATTGTCAAGATATGGCGATGACTGTACGGTGCAAATGACCATCGTACAACCAAGAGGTTGGCATAAAGATGGTCATATCCGATCATACTCCATATCAGCTATTAATTTAGTTGAATGGGCTTATGAAACTTTGAAGCCAGCTGCGGAAGCTTGCTACGAAGAAATACCCACATACAACTATAGTAAAGACGGTTGCCGTTGGTGTAATGCTAAAGAGGTATGTGATACTTATAAACAAAACCAAAGGGAGAACTAAATGGTTAAAGAAAAGAAAACTGAAACTGTTGATGAACCAACAATTAAGTTTGCAGACGATGGCGTTGAACATAAAATTAATGATATGCCAGATGAAGCAAAACAATTAATGGCGCGTTGGCAAGAAAAAAAACAAATCAGAGATGAATTTATTATCAAAGCTAATAATGACATTGATGATTTAAATACTCTGTTGTCATCTTATGAAGCTCGTATGAAACTGATACTAGAACCAGCAGATGAGCCTAAGATAGAGGTGCAGTAATGTCGTTAGCTAACATTAGGCAAAAGGCAAAGCTGAAACCACCAATTATGGTTCTATATGGACCAGGTGGTATTGGTAAAACATCTTTTGCTGCAACAATGAATAAAACTATTATTGTGCAAGCGGAAGATGGTATCGGTAAGATTGAGTGCGCTCACTTTCCTGTAGCAAAAACCTATAGTGAATTTGAAGATAACTTAAAAGCATTAATAAATGAAAAATCAGAATACAAAACTGTTTGTATAGATAGTTTAGATTGGTTGGAAACTTTAATGCATGAACATATATGTCTCAAAAATGGGTGGCCAGATATCTCTGCGCCAGCCTACGGAAAAGGCTATTCCGCTTGTTTAGAGACCTGGAAGGAATATCTTGGCTTACTGAATGACTTGCGAGCAAAAGGTTTTACTATTTTGCAGATTGCACATAACGAAGTAAAAAGATATGAAGATCCGTCAAGCGAACCACACGATAGACACCAAATTAAATTACATAGAAAAGCAGCTGACTTAGTTATCGAACATAGTGACGCTGTATTCTTTGCTAACTATAAGATTGGAACTATCCAAGTAAAAGGTAAAGGTGGTGGTATGACTACTAAACTAAAGCAAGGCGATAGAACTATCTTTACGCAAGAGACACCTGGCTTTCAAGCTAAGAATAGATTTGGCTTAGACGCAGAAATGCCTTTTGATTGGTCAGCAATCAGGGAGCAGATGTTGAAATGAGAGATGGTGAATTTAACGAACATTACTGTGATGACAAACCACAATATGAAGATGGATATTGTAATTATTGTGGGGAGAAAGAAGAGAAGTGTTCAGAATATAAATGTTGGATCAAATAAAAAAGGAGTAAGAAATGGATTTAACAAATTTTAATGTAGATGCCTCTAATGAAGGCAAGTCAGTTGTTGAGCCAGGTAGACACGTTCTGCATTGGCAAGGCGAAGAAGAAGAACTAATAGAAGGTAGAAACGGTTGGCGTGGGTGCAAGATGTATTTTGAAATAGATGGTGCAGGCATAAGACTAAATCATACCTTTACTGTTGGTCACGATAATCCTAAGTATGTTGATAGTGGTGTTAAATCAATGCTACTTATGGCGCAAGCGATGGGATTAAAAGAACCACCAAAAGATACATCAACTGCCTTTATGGGTAAAAGTGTATCAGCTGAATTAATTAAAGATGAAAATGGTTATCTGAAAATTAATGAAGATTGGGGTAGAACTTGGCAGGCAACAAATGTAAAGCCAGAACCTGTCAATGACAATATACAAACTGGTCCGTCTGAATCAGATTTAGCAGCGATGGGAACTACGACTGTTGATGATGATGACGATGCACCATTTTAATTACGATGGTAAAAACAGGCCTACGCTGTGTGCATATTGTAAAGCACCAGCTGGGCCACTACTCCACAAAGATGGAGATTACTGGCTTGGAGCGTGCTGTATGGCTCATTTAAAAAAGATTGGTAAGGGAGAAAGACTACCAAACAAAGCACAACTAAATGACGAGGGGATAGAATATTCCATAGCACAAACCAAAGAAATATATTTAGAACTAGCAGGTACAGAAGATCAAAAGCCTTTACATAAATGGGAGAGGGCTAACAGGAAAAGAATCTTTACTACTATTGTTAGGGAATATCTAAACTGGGCAAACGTGCAAGCGCAGTTAGATGATGAGAGAGCTGCAAATGGATTTAACAAAGTACCTGAAAAAGGACATACTCTATAACGACTTAGGCTTTAGCACAGGTAAGAGTACAAACGATTTAATAAACGAGATGCAAGCACAGGGATTGCTTGTAGACTTTTTAGAAATTACTGGCGAAATAATACGAGTACCAGTAAAAGCAATAAATGGTAAACCAGATACAGGCGGTCAAAAGTCTGGCTATTATGCAATTAACCAGGTTGGCGGACATATGTTCTGCACCTATGGTAATTGGAAAACAGGCTTCGAAGGTAAATGGTCAAGCATAGATACCAATCAACTTAGTATTGTAGATCGTCAAGAATTACAAAAACAAATGGAAGAGGCTGCTGCTAAGTCTCGTAAGGTAAGGCAACAAAAACAAGATGAAGTTGCAGTTGAGGTACAAGAACGATTTAAAATTTGCCACGAAGCCGTTGACCATGAATATCTCACGAATAAAAAAGTTAAAAGTTATGGGTTGAAACAATTAAATGGAAGATTAATTGTTCCCGTGTATTCTACTACAGGACAACTTCGTTCTCTACAATACATTGATAAAAAGGGGGAGAAAAGATTTGCTTCAGCGTCAGAAATTAAAGGTAATGTATTTTTAATTGGTACAACACTCACCGAATTACCAAACATAGAAAAATTAATTTTAGTAGAGGGTTACTCTACAGCTGCAACGGTTTATGAAGCTACCCAGATTCCTGTAGCGTGCGTATTTAGTGCCAACTTTTTGTTGGATGCAGCCTCTAAATTGCGTGCGCTTACAGGTGCTAGATTTATATTAGCACTTGATAATGATGAAAGCGGTGTTGGAGAAAAGAAAGCGCAAGAGTGCGCAAGTGCTGTAGTTAATTGTGCGGTGCGCTTACCTAGTGAGATTGGAGACTTTAACGATCTATATTTACGTCATGGTTTGGATAAAGTTAAAGCTGAACTTGTAGAACATAAGCTAGGCATACAAAAATATGCGGTGCGTAATCTTGTAGGCAAGCCAGAGCCACAAAAGTTTTTAGTAGAAGGTCTGATCCCCATTGGTAAGCCTGGAATTTTAGCCGCCGTAGGTGGAGTCGGTAAGTCATTAAGTGTCATACAGTTGGCGTTAGCGGTGGCGTGCGGTGGCAGGTGGTGGGGTAAGAATGTTGTAGAACGTGGTAATACTGTTATATTCTGTGCTGAAGATGATTTAATGGAAATACATAGACGACTCGACTTGCTCGACCCCCTAGGCAAGCGATTTAACTCCTCTCATGAAGTCTATGTATTTCCTGTCCCAGAACAAAAAGAGCCGATGATACTGTTAAGAGAAGAAGGGATTACACCTATAGCGCAGGAGCTTGTAGAGGAACTGCAAGCTATACCAAATTTAAAGCTCGTATGTTTTGATCCTCTCCAAGCATTTACAACTGGTAATGTATCTAGCAGTAATGAAGCAGGCCAACTATGGGGAAGTTATTGCGCAAACATATCAGCGCGTCTTGGTTGTTCTACGCTTACTATTCATCATCTTAATAAAGGCGCATTAGCGAATGATAGTGATGACGCTATGAGTCATAGAGCCGAGATAAGGGGTGCAAGTAGTATTACCGACAGCGTGCGGTGGGCGATAGCTATGTGGCTAGCGAGCGTGGAAGATTGTGAACGTATATGTGAAGAACAAAGAGTTAAATATGAACGCATGAACGTAGTAAAAGCTGCTCTTGTTAAATCTAATTCTGGTAATGTTGACTACACTACCAAGACATTATTTAGAAAGGACGGAGTGCTAGAACCACTAGAAGAATTACAAAACCCTATGAATTTATATGACCAATTTTAAAAGGAGAAAACTATGAACGTATTAAGTTTATTTGACGGAATGAGTTGTGGCAGGATTGCTTTAGAGCGTCTTGGCATACCAATAGATAATTATTATGCAAGTGAGATAGATAAATATGCTATCCAAGTAAGCCAAGCTAACTACCCAGATATTATACAAGTTGGTGATGTAACGGAGTTAGATACATCAACACTACCAAAGATTGATTTGATTATGGGCGGTAGTCCCTGTCAAGGATTTAGTTTTGCTGGTAAACAATTAGCGTTTGATGACCCAAGATCAGCATTGTTCTTTGAGTTTGTTAGATGTGTAGAGGAGTTAAAGCCAAAATATTTTTTATTAGAAAATGTAAGAATGAAGAAAGAATATTTAGATGTCATATCTGAATATATGGGTGTTGAGCCAATAATGATTAATTCAGCATTGGTATCAGCACAGAATAGAGTTAGGTTTTATTGGACTAACATACCTGGAATAGAACAGCCTGAACAAAGAGGTATAGTTTTAAGGGATATATTGGAAACACAAACAAATGAAAAACCTGTTAAAGATACAGAAAGAAACCAAAGACATTATAGAAATGATGATGAAAAATCTTTGTGTATGACTGCAACTATGTATAAAGGTGCTGGTAATAATGGTATGACTTTAGTTCAACAAAAACCTTTGCATATTGGAACAGCAGTAGATATAAAAGGACATGACCAAATAAAAAGGGTTTATTCAGAAGATGGTAAGTCTCCAACGCTTACAACTTGTGGTGGTGGACATAGAGAGCCAAAAGTAGTTGCTGGTGCATGGCGTGGTAGGTATTACAAAGACGGAGTAAGACAAGATCAGTTCGGCTCGGTTGCTGGTAAAACCAAACAAATGTTAGAGCTGCGAAAAGATGAAAAGACTAATACAGTCACTACAGTTCAAAAAGATAATGTAGTTGTTACCACAAAACCAAAAAGAGTTGGAACAATAAAAGATGGTAGTCAAGGCGATAGGATTTATTCACAAGATGCTAAAGGTATAACCCTTAATGCACAATCTGGAGGAACGGCTGGTAGCGGTAATATGTTGGTGGAAGATAAAGAAGTTTACTGGCGAAAACTAACCCCAGTTGAGTGTGAACGATTACAAACAGTACCAGATAATTATACGAATCATGTATCAAATACCCAGCGATATAAGATGCTTGGAAACGGCTGGACTATCGAAGTTATTGCTCATATTTTAAAGAATATGGAACTATGAGCGTTGGGAACTTTAGGGACATACTAGGGAAGCAGAGGGACAAACTATACCCTCAGATGCCCAACACTAGGGTAGGAGATGCCCATATATCCATACATATACATATGTATAAGAGAGCAAACCCCTTGAGGGGGTTTGACTCTCTGGGAGGAAGCGCACGCACGCTATGAGAAGATTCGGACAAATAGATAAAGCATATTGGTGGATTACTGCTCACAGCGAAAGCGAGCGTGGGGAGAAAACTGCGCTAATCCCTATCGCGCTTGCGCGGAAGGAGGGAGACTTCTCGCGCGTGCGCCAGATCGTATGGCATTGGTATCGCTCGGAGGTTGCAGGTAATGAAGATCTTTCTATGACAGCGCGCTTTGTTGGTTGGTCTTTGTGCGAGCGCTGGAGGTATGAAACCTGGTCCTCGCATGACGCTATTAGTTATTATGCGAAGATGACAGCTGTGAATAGGAAAAGCGTTGGGCGAGCGCTAGCGGAGTTGAGCGAGCAAGGATTAATCTGGATAGTTTTAGAAGGCGAGCCGAAGCGCTTGCGCAAGTCGCAGAGCGGAGGCAAGAAACATTTTTTGTTGGTTGGTTTAGCTGACCTGGTGCGCGAGTGAGGAGGTGCGTGATATGAATAAAGAGATAGAAGAGTTAAAAAATAAGTTAGCGGAGAATGAGTTGATGATTCAAGCGTTAGATTCGTTAATAGATCAACAGAGGTTGGTGCTTGAGCGTGTGCGTGAGCGTTTGGTTTTGGAGGTGGGCAAGCGTGAAGAATAGAAATTTAGTACACAGCGATAATTGGGAGACACCCAAAGATTTTTATGATGAATTAGATGCGGAGTTTAATTTTGATTTTGATCCGTGTCCGATATGCTTTGATGAGATAACACCAGATAAAGATGGTTTGCTTATTGCGTGGGGGGAGCGTAATTTTGTAAATCCACCCTACAGTAGAAAGCTAAAAGATGCATTTGTCATGCGTGCGGTTGAGATGGCGGCGCGTGGTAAGTTATGCGTTTGTCTTTTACCTGTTAGCACAAGTACAGTTCTTTTTCACGATGTTATACAACCCAATGCAAAAGAGATTCGTTTCTTGCGTGGTAGGGTTAAATTTATTGGCGTTAATACGTTTGGTGAGCGTGTTACCAATAAACCTGGTATGCATGATTCAATGATTG
>Ga0222718_10001832_pt1 | contig 19687 bp, 27 predicted proteins | sample C33_27DmetaG_FD_165045 | JGI IMG/M metagenome (GOLD analysis project Ga0222718, IMG submission 165045) | Estuarine water microbial communities from San Francisco Bay, California, United States - C33_27D | ecosystem: Environmental > Aquatic > Marine > Unclassified | place: USA: California... | reverse complement strand
TTAGAGAGAAGAGAGTAGCTAATCTTCTTGGTAAAGAACAAGTTGAAATTAAAACTGAAAGGAGTTGGTGGAGAAAGACAGGCAACATAGCAATTGAATATGAATATAGAGGAAACCCATCTGGTATTGATAAGACTGAAGCTAAATGGTGGTTTCATATTCTAGAACTAGATAAGAAAGAACATTGTATTTTAGTTTTTAGAGTATCAAGATTAAAAAAGATAGTTAAGAAATATAAAAAGACACACACTAAATGCATTGGAGATTATCGAGCAAGTAGATGTGTTGTTATTCCAATCAAAGAATTATTTAAGGAGGATTGTTACAGTATATAGTTATGGCTGATAAAGATTTAATTAGACAGTATAAAGATACGATAGTTGATTTAACTAAAGAGAAAGAAGAAAACTTTAAAACAATTAAAGATAAAGATTTAAGAATTAAAAAAATCTTAATTGAATTAGAACAAGCTAACGATGATATACAATCTATGGGTAAAAAAATTAATGAGTTAGAAACTAAACTAAATAAAAAGCAAGATTTATCTAAGAAAATAGATAAAGTATTAAGTGAACAAAGTGAAAAAAAAGTGTCAGATAGTGTTGACATTGATAAAAAATTTTGATATAGATTCTGTCATGTCAAATAAATTAAATAACATAAAAGGAAATATATTATGGCAATAGTAGAAGGAACAGCTTATTGGGCATCTATAACTAGACCCAATGAAAAGTTTGAACCAATGTGGAGAATAGACTTAGCAGTTGATGATGCAACAGCATCTGAATTTCAAAAGCAAGGTTTCTCAATTGGTGAAACTGTAATTAATGATGAGACTATTAAGAACATCATTAAGTTTAAAAGAAAAGTATCTAAGGTTAACGGTGATAAAAATCAACAGCCACAATTAGTTGATTCAGAAAAGAAACCGTTAGATAAGATAGTCGGTAACGGAAGTAAAGTAAAAGTAATGTATAAATCTTATGACTGGAATTACAAAGGTAAGACTGGTAAAGGTTTAGACTTACAAGCTGTACAAGTTTTAGACTTAGTTGAGTACACTCCTAATGATGAGTTCAAATCAGAAGGTAAATCTTCTGATGGTGAATCAATCAATAGTGATTTTTAAATAGTCTAAAAAACCACAAGATATAATGTTCATAGTTGTCATTATACTTAACTCCTACGAGAGAGTCGGATACCTCCATCTGGCTCTCTCACAATTAACTAAAATTTTAAAGGGCGACAATGGAAGAAACAAACAAAAACGGATTTGTTAAATATCATTTACCATGTCCACTTTGTGCAAGTACTGATGCAGTATCAATAAACAAAGATGGGTCAGCTTATTGTTTTTCTTGTCAGCAATATATCAGGGAATACAATATGGAAACAAATCATGAAACAACATCAAGAGTAAATGAGTACCAAGTAAAAGACTTTCTAAAAGAATCTAACTTTGCAGAAATCATTGATAGAAATATCAAAGAAGATACTTGTAAGAAATACGGAGTCACAGTTAAGATGGACTCTGTTGGTAGTATAACACATCACTATTACCCTTACCATGATAAGCAAGGTGCAAAGATAGCCACAAAAACTAGATACACTAAGCTAAAAGAATTTAGTATACAAGGTAATACTAAAACATCTGGATTGTTTGGTGAACATCTTTTCTCAAAAAATAAATATATAATAATAACTGAAGGTGAGTTAGATTGTTTATCAGCTTATCAAATGTTTAAGACTGATAGATATGATACACCTGTTGTTAGTATTAAGAATGGAATAACTTCAGCAGTTAAAGATGTTAAGAATAGTTTAGATTACTTAGAACAATTTGATAATGTTATTATTAATTTTGATAATGATAAACATGGTCAAGAAGGTGCATTAAAAGTAGCTGAATTATTTAGTCCAGGTAAATGTAAGATTATGAATTTACCTGAAGAGTTTAAAGATGCGTCTGATTGTTTAGCTAAAAATAAAATTCAAGTTTATACTAAAGCATTTTGGGATGCTAAATTATATGCACCAGACGGTATTATAAATGCGAATGTTTTATTTGAAGACATTGCTAAACCAACAACAAAAGCATTTGTTCAATATCCATTTGAAGGTATGAATAAAATAACATATGGTATTAGACCTGCAGAGTTAGTTACATTTACAGCAGGTTCAGGTTTAGGTAAGACACAGGTAATGAGAGAAGTAGTTTATCATATGTTAAAATCAACTGAAGATAATATTGGTTTACTTATGTTAGAGGAAACACCAGTCATTACTTCTAAAGGTTTAATGAGTATTGAGGCTAATCAAAGATTACATTTACCTGATGTTCATGTAAGTAAAGAAGAATTAAAAACTTACTTTGATGCAACAGTAGGTACTGGTAGAGTATATATGTTTGACCACTTTGGTTCTAACTCAATTGATAATATAGTTTCAAGAGTAAGGTACTTAGCTAAAGGTTTAGATTGTAAGTATGTAGTCATAGACCATGTTAGTATTATTGTATCAGACCAATCTCATGGTGATGAGAGAAGAGCATTAGATGAGATTATGACTAGACTAAGAACACTAGTTCAAGAGACTGGAGTATCAATGATAGTAGTATCACACTTAAGAAGACCAGACGGTAAAGGACATGAGGAAGGTGCAGCAACATCTTTATCACAGCTTAGAGGTTCAGCAAGTATAGGTCAATTAAGTGATATGGTAATTGGATTAGAAAGAGATGCACAAAACGATGACCCAGAGATTAGAAATACAACAAGAGTTAGAGTGTTAAAGAATAGATTCTCTGGACTTACAGGTCCTTGTTGTGATTTAAGATATGACATTGATACTGGAAGATTAAAAGAGGTTAAAGTAGATGACCTTTAATAAAGTAATCTTTGATATTGAAACTACTATGACAGCAGATAAAATCTGGTGTATAGTTTGTAAGCATGAAAATACTTACTATCAATTTACAGATGGTAAAAATTTAAATAGGTTTGAAGAGTTTGCAAAACAAACTAAAGAATTTATTGGACATAATATTATTGGATTTGATGTACCAGTAGTTCAAAAGTTTTTAGGTGCAGACATATTTAAAAATTGTAAACTTACAGACACATTAGTTTTATCTAGATTACTTAATCCTATTTTAGAAGGTGGACATTCATTAAAGAATTGGGGAACAAAACTTGGTACAAATAAAATAGAGTTTGAACAATTTGATTTTCTTAGTGATGATATGTTAAAGTATTGTCGTAATGATGTTGCATTAACAGAAAAGCTTTATAAATTTTTAGTAAGAAAGATGACAGATTTTGGTGAGTCAATTGAATTAGAACATAATGTTTCGAAGATAATTCAAAAGCAACATGAGAATGGTTTTCTTATTGATGTTGTTAGTGCATATGGATTACAAGCTAAGTTTCAAGAAGACATGAATGACTTAACTACTGAAGTTAGAAAGTCTTTTCCACCAGAAAAAATAGAAGAAACATTTATACCTAAAGTAAATAATAAAGCTAGAGGTTATGTTAAAGGTGTACCATTTACAAAAGTAAAATATAAAGAATTTAATTTAGGTTCACGACAACAAATAGGTGAACGATTAATGAAGCTAGGTTGGAAACCAAAAAAGAAAACAGATAAAGGACATGTGATTGTAGATGAAAAAGTTTTATCTGATATTAAAAATATTCCAGAGGCTGCATTAATAAACAAGTTTCTCTTGCTACAGAAAAGGATTGCTCAAGTCAGTTCTTGGATTGAAGCGATTAGAGAAGATGGGAGAGTACATGGGAAGGTAATTACTAATGGTACAGTAACAGGTAGAATGAGTCACCAGTCGCCCAACATGGCTCAGATACCTGCTGTGTACTCTCCTTATGGTAAAGAATGTAGGGCACTATGGATACCAAGAAAACAATTTAAACTAGTAGGTGTTGATGCATCTGGACTTGAGTTAAGGATGTTAGCACACTACATGAATGATGAGGAATATATAAATGAAGTCGTTAATGGAGATATACACACAGCAAATCAAAATGCTGCTGGTTTGGAATCAAGAGATAAGGCGAAGACTTTTATCTACGCATTTATCTATGGAGCAGGTTCAAAAAAAATCGGAAGTATCATTGGAGGTACGGAAAGAGATGGAGAAAGAGTTAAAGAAAAATTTCTTAGAGCAACACCAAGTCTTAGAAGCTTACGAGAAAAAGTGGAAAGAGTGGCTCAACGTAGATGGGTCAAAGGACTTGACGGAAGAAAAATAATTATTAGACATCCACATGCTGCATTGAATACATTATTGCAGGGAGCAGGTGCAATAGTTATGAAGTATGCGTTGACATTGCTAGAAGAATATGTTAATAATAAACAAATCAAAGCATTTCCAGTTGTAAATGTACATGATGAATTTCAATATGAAGTTGAAGAATCTAAGGCAGACGAGTTTGGTAAACTTGCAGTACAAGCAATTATAGATGCAGGAAATAAATTGAAAGTGAGGTGTCCATTAAATGGCGAATATAAAATCGGAAACAACTGGTCAGAAACACATTAGTACTTTAGCACCTGATATTAAAAAATTAATAACAGATGTATCAAATGGTAAACCTGCACCTATTACAGAAGAAAATTTAAATAGATTCTTAGATAGTATTAAAGAAGCTTTACTATCATGGAACAAACCTTCAGTCAAAGAAAAGTATGAAGGTAAATTAAGAATGTCTGTGTTAGGCAAACCACCTAGACAACTTTGGTATGATAAGAATAGTCCTAAAGAATCTAAAGAAGATAACTCTGATATGACATTAAAGTTTTTATATGGACATATTATTGAACATCTTATTTTATATCTTGCAGAATTGTCTGGTCATAAGATTGAAGACCAACAAAAGAAAGTTGAGATAGATGGTATTACTGGACATATAGATAGTAAGATAGATGGAGAAGTATGTGATGTTAAGTCAGCATCACCATTTAGTTTTAAAAAGTTTGCATCAGGTGAGATAGTTAATGACGACCCCTTTGGTTATCATGCCCAGTTATCAGGATATGAAACTGCTATGGGTACTAAGGAAGGTGGTTTTCTTGTTGTTGATAAATCTTCTGGAGATATTTGTTTTTATAAACCAGATGATATGGCTAAACCAAATATACCTGATTTAATATCTACTTTAAAAACAACATTAGAAACTGATACACCACCTAATAAATGTTATCAAGATAAAGAAGAAAAGAATGGTAACAAAACTTTAGCAACAGGCTGTCAATTCTGTATACATAAATGGGAATGTCACTCTGATAGTAATAATGGAAAAGGTTTAAGAGTATTTAAGTATGCTAATAAAAATGTTTTCCTTACTCATATTGTTAAACTTCCTAACGTAGAAGAAATAACTAATCAATACAAGGAGCAAATAGAAACCTATGGAAAACGTCAAGCATAAACATTTACTTATTAGAGCAGAAGTAAATAAACCACCTACATCTGAAGAACATATTATTTTTTGGTTAAAGAATTTAATTAAAAAAATAGATATGAAAATACTTGCAGGTCCTTATGCAACTAAAGTTACTAAGACAGGTAATGCAGGTATAACTGGTGTTGCTATTATAGAAACATCACATGTTGTTATTCATACTTGGGATGAAAACAATCCTGCTATAATACAACTTGATGTATACTCATGTAAAGATTTTAAGAAGTCTGATATATTAGAATGTTTAGAAGAGTTTGAAACAGTACAAGTTGACTATAAATATTTTGATAGAGAAAATAATTTTGAAGAAATAAAATAATGAAATGTTTTTATTGTAATGCTGAAGTAAGATGGAACAATGATTATGATACTGAAGATACTTATCCAGATTCAGAACACGATATAGTTAGTATGTATAACTGTGATGAATGTGATACATGGTATGAAGTTTTTTCACATAGAAAAGAGGAGAAGAATGAACACAAAAACAATGAGCAAAATAAGAAACAAGGCTAAACATATTTTAGTAGAGTGGTTATCTTCTTTGTTAACTAAGGAAGAAGCTAGTAAGATTAATCATAAGAATGTATTACAATTCTTACCTAATCAAACTCACTATTGGCAAGATACAACATTAAGACTACAGCCTTGGTCATATAAGTGGGTAGTTAAAAAATTAAAATACAACCAACAGTTGACATATGATGATTTAAATGATATGTTACAACCGTCTGAAAGAGATTTAAGAAGACAAAAGATGATTGAGAAAGGACCACTATAATATGACAGATAAAAGTTTATTTAATGGTTTAGCATATGATAGTTTAAATAAGCAGGTAGATGGTACACATTATAAAGGTATGAAGATTCAACCTGCTCAATTTATTAATGAGAATAGTTTATTATTTGCTGAAGGTAATGCAATTAAATATATTTGTAGACATAAATTAAAAGGAAAAAGAAAAGATATTGAGAAAGCAATTCACTATCTTGAAATGATATTGGAGAGAGATTATGATTCATGAAAGTACAATAAGTCAGCTAGAAAAAAGAGCAAGAGGATTTAGAAGAATTATCTCTTCTCTTAATGACCTACCTATGTATGGTATAAACCCTACTATAGATAAAATCTTGTTTGTTAAGATTGAAGCTTTGAAAGACCATCTTAAAAAAAAGATTCAAAAGAATAATGAAAAGTTAAATGAGATTTATACTAACAGTATTGATAGTTTGTTAGATGATGACGGACAGATTAATAATAATAATGTATCTATAGATAATGATTCGCAGAAAATTACCAAAGAATAATAAGAGACGTAAAAAAACTGAAGCTGATTTAGCTACATTTAAATTAATTATAAATAATACTGGACAATTTATTGTTGAGAAATCTTTATATCCTAAAGATAAAATTAATTTACATTTTAAAAAAGAAAATTCAGGAATCGTAACTGCAATGTTAAGAGAATCAGAAACTAAGTTTGATGAGATAACTGATTTGTATGAGATTCTTTTAAAAGAATTAAGTTAATTAACTTGGAGTTCCTTTTGCAACTACTTCATTACAAAAATAATTCATATATAATTTATCTTTGTTAATACTATCTTCCATTTTAACAGAAAAATCTTTTATCAACAATCCTCCTGCTCCAACACATTCAGCCCAAGAGTTATATTGTGTTTCAATTTTCATTGGGTTATTACAATAAGCTGTAACAGCAGAACAAATAGAAAATACCAAAAGAAATTTCATGTTAAATGCTTTCCAAAACTTTTTTAAGTTTGATTGCAGTTGACATATTTCCTTTTTGTCTACACTCATTAATTAAATCTTTAAGTTTAAATATCAATTCTGTTCTACGACTCATCTTTAATAACCTTCTTTCTATTATACTTCTTTTTATTTTTAATAACCTTTTGTTTATACTTAGGGTTATTTAATTCTTTAGCATACGGATTAAGAAGATTACTTCTTAAATCATTAGCTAGTATTGTCAATCTTTTTAAATCCAATTTATTTAGATGTTATAATTTTTTTAATGGTTTGACTACCATCAATATTAGTTTCTAATTCAGCTTCCACTTCCCCACACATAAACTGTTTGTTAGCCATATCCATATTTCTTGTAGCTTCTCTTTTCATCTTTAAACAAGTAGATAGATTGTCTTGTATTCTATGCTCTACAAGCTCACCTTTTATAAACAAACATAATGCAAATACTAATTTAGTTATACCCATTTAATTTACCTATATTAGAACGAACTGAATCTTTTAGTTTCTCAACATCAATTAATATCTTTTCAATATCTTTTTGAAGTCTTTCAATGTTAACTTTGTTAGTCATATTCTGTTCTTGAGTTTCTTCTAACTTTTCAACCTGTTGAGCAATATGTTCTAACAACATAAATTGTTCTTGGTCTATAGGTTTTTGAGCACTTGCCTCAAGTAAATCTTGTTGTTGTAATTTGTCTGCTGTTTCTAATAAATTTATTCTTTCAATAACACCAAAGTATGCCCATACACCTATGGCAACAGCTCCAACAATGGCAAGGAGATTCCGAATAGGGAGAGCAATGTTAGTGTTATCATTTATTTTCATATCTTAAATAAGTTTAAAAATTTTTTCCACCAAGGAATATATTCATCAGTTAAAGTTAAAGCTTCCTCCCACTCTTCTAAGTGTGTACATTTACTACATGCACATCTAGGACATTTAATATCTATAGAACAATGACACTTATGATTACATTTAATACAGTCAGACATATTATATTCCTTGTAGTCTAGGGTCTTTACTTGTTATATTCTTTTCTGCTTTAGGTCTAGCAATTGATTGCTTACTTCTTTCTCTCAATTGAATCTTAGCAGAATCAGCTTTTCTTTTTTCATCTAATTGTTTTTTTAAATCCCATTTAAAATTCATTTCTTTTTTCCTTTCTTCTTAGTAAATAGATTTTCTATTTTTAAAAATAAATCATCTATTGCTCCTAATACTGCATACATTATTTTATCAATCATTATCTTACTGGTCCTCCAAATACTGCTAACAATATCATTAAGATAATTAAGATAGATGTGAAACGATAATCCATTTTTATATCCTATTCCTGTCTTTCTATTTCCCCATAGTTTTTGCCATGACCAAACATTAACTTTACTTGACCAATGATTTATTAACAATAGTATTTGTTTTAACATTTATTTTTTATTTCTGAATATCTGTGTGCCTTTTATACCATAGATTGATGCAACAACAAGTATCCATAAATTCGTAAACCAACTAGGCAATTGTGAAAAGTATTCAAAGAATAATTTTACTTTGTCCATAGCTGTTGGGTCATCCGATATAACTGCCCAAGCTAAAATTACAATGGGAGCTGAGAGAATTAATAAAACAAATTCGTCTTTCCAGTCCGATTGTCTAGCCTCTAATAATTTTCCTGCGTATTCAGCCTCACCTTTAGCCATCTTAGCAGCATGATTCATTTGAGCATCTGCCATTAGCATTTTAGTTTGCTGTCTTTGTTTAAATATATGTGTACCTGCTTTAACAGCTAAGTTAAAAGCACTAAGTATTGGAAATCCCATTGTTGTCTAACCACTCCTTTACATTAAATGAAGGACATTTCTTTTTATCATCTACTTCGTAGTGTCCTATAATTTTTTTAATATCATACTTATCTTGTAGTGTAGATATTAATTGTTCTAACGTATCAAATTGTTCTGGTAAAAAATTATTTTCCCAGTCACCTGATTTGTTAGACCCTCCTATTAAACAAATTCCTATTGATGTACCATTAACTGCTCTAGCATGAGAGCCTGTTCTATGTTCTTCTCTTCCAGTTTCTAAAGTACCATCTCTTTTAATTACATAGTGATAGCCTATGTCATCCCATCCATTATCAACTACATGCCAATGCTTAATCTTTTCTACTCCAATATCCATATCAGCAGGTGTTGCTGAACAATGAATAACAATCATATCTGTTTTACTTCTTGGTGTCATAGTTATTACCTAGGGAGCATTACACCCCCTAGGCTATGGAGGTTATTTTATTTTTATTGTTTTAGCTTTTTTCTCTTCAGGTAATTCTTCATATACTTTTATAGTAAGAACACCATCTTTGAAATCAGCCGAATCTACTTTGATGTATTCAGACAAAGTAAATTTTCTAACTACATTTCTTGATGCAATACCTTGATGAACTAAATCATCTTTTAACTTATCATCTTTCTTAGCTGTAATGGTAAGTATACTATCTTGCACCTCAATGTTAATATCAGATTTAGAGAAACCAGCTAATGCTATTTCTATTTGCCAATCTGTATCACATCCACCAATCTTTCTTATATTGTATGGAGGAAAGTTAGAAGTGTTTATTCTAGATACCTCATTTAAACTATTAAACATTCTATCAAATCCGATAGAATAATTTTTAAATGGGTCGAAGTTTAATATAGTCATATTATATCCTTTTGTTAAGCGATTAATTTTAGTAATCCCTAATGGGCATTACTGTTTCTATATTATAATAGAAATTTTGTTTCCTGTCAACTACTAGTCACCCTTGGTATATGGTACTTTTTCGCCTATATCTTCACCACCTTTAACAAACTTACTGGTGTCAATATCAGCCATAGTTTTTCCTTCTTCTTTTAATTTCTGTTTAATTAAATCTTCAGCATAATCTTTTTTAATCGTACCTGCTTTAACATAGCTTCTTATTCTTTTAACATAAGCTGTTATACTATTGTATGGTTTCTTAGGTGGTACAATTACTTCATCACCATCTTTAAATGTAGGTCTAACTTTTTTAATGATAACACCTGATGTTCCAATACCATATTTATTAGGTATCTTTTCTACTTTAAATAAATCACCTAATATATCTTGTACATATTTTTCTAATTCTTTTTGACTAAATCCTTTTTGAAAAGTTTTATTATCACCTGAACCAAATATAAAACCATCTGCAAATTCTTGTGCATTCTTAGATTTCTTAGCTTGATTTAATATTTCCTTTTCACCTCTTGTTGTTATAATAGCAACACCATCATCACTAACTAATTGTCCTATTTGTTTAACAACATTAGCTCTTTCAACTGGGTCTGATATTACATTTAATACATTAGCATTTACAACACCTTGTTTAGAACTAAATCCTTCTTTTAATATAACATCATCTGCTGATTTATAATCAGGTAATTTACCTTTTGATTGTATAATTTTTTCTATAGCAACAAAAGGTTCATGACTTGTAACTTTTTTATCTACAAATTCTTTAGAACCTACTCCTAATCCAGAACCAAAGTCATGTACTGTCTTAACATTATTATCATCTAGTATCTTATTCATTTTTTTATAAGTACCAGTTGTAGTAGATATAGCTGTCTTACCAGGATTAACTTTTGTTATAGCTTTAGTTAATAATTTAGTAGCCATTCCTCCAACATTAAACATAGTTTTACCACCACTAAAACTTTTTCCTCCGATACCTATATTTTTAGGTTGTGCTTCAAACAATCTTTCTATTAGTTTTCTAAAAGTAGGAAAAGGAAGTAATTTTTCTGATATAGTTTTTGATGCTTTATCAAATTTTTCTGGATTACCCTGTAATGTTCCAAGTAAAACATCTCTTGATGCTTCAAAACCAGAAGTTAAAAATTGAAAGAATGGTGCAAATGTAAACCATGGTTCTCTTGAACCTGGTCCTATTGTTCTATTAGCTACTAATTCTGGTAACCAACCAAACATACCAGAAAGTCTACCACCTTCTGCCCACCATCTTGTTGTGTCTTCATCTAAGTCAGTTACAACTTGTCCATGTTTAACTAATTCTCTTAATGATTGAATACCACTATAGATAGGTATAACAGATAAAGTTTTTATTAAAGTTTTAGTATTACCATTTTCAATTCTAGCTAAAACTTTATTTGTTTGTGCAGATTTAGCTTGTGCCCAAGATAAAAATTGTCCAAATATTCTAATTAAAGGATTTCTATCTTGTGTAAATAATAATCTATTATCCATTTGTGGAATAATAGCATCTCTATTAGCAGTAATAATACCTGCTCTATCTAATAAAGTTTTATTACTTTTAATTTTTATAGCATCATTAAATGATTTATTTTCAGCTAAGTTTAATGCAGCTTTAGGATTTATATTATAATAATTTAAAAACTTAATAATTTTTTTTGCACTATTACTTTCTAACTTTGTATCTTTTACTGCAACTTTAGCTAATTGTTTAGATAAATAATAAGCATCGGCTGCTCCAGTATTATAGGCAAATCTTCTTGCATAACCAGTTAACCATTCTAATCCAATACCTTTAAAAAATAAATTATTTAATTTAGATGTTGGTCTTTCTCCCATCCATGCAGTAGCAGAATTAATATCTCCTTTCATACCTGCAGAACGTAACAATGATTTTCTTATTTCATTTGAAATATCATAATTCATTACTTGAGCTAATCCTTTTTCATCTTTAGCTCTAAGAGCAGTATCTTTCCATCCTTTTATAACTGACCTAAACTGTGATGAGTTTTGAAAAGGTTGTACTAAATCCCCTAATGATGTAAGAGTAACTCTATCTAACATTTGTAAGTTAGACATTGTTGATAATGCATTTGCTATTGATTCTGCAGCACCTCTTTGTTGTTTACCATATCTATCAAAGTATGCATCAACAGTATCTATAACAAGTTTAGATTCTCTTTCAGCTGCTCTTTCTGCAGCATCTTGTTTTAATCCAGAATTTAAATATTTATTTCTTATTTGAACAAAGAAAGGTTTTAATAATTCGCCATTAGTTCCAAACTGTCTAGCAAAAGCAATTGATTTTACAGAATTATTAACAAGATTATTTAGTACATAACCAACATCATTTATTAAATAACCATTTTTTTCTAATATTTCTTCTACTTTTTTATATGGACCATTTAACATTCTTTCTTTTGTTATATGGTCACTAACAGGTGTTGTAACAAATATATCATCTTGTTTACTTTTTCTAGTGCCTTTAAATAAATCATCTATCATATGTAAATTAAATACACTATCACCACTTATCTTATGACCTTTAGCATATTGTTCTGCTGCAACTACAGCTCTACTTCTTCCTATATTATTTCCACTAGTATATGTACCTTTAACACCTAAACTTTCAAATATATTTGTTACTACATTTAAAAATTTCTTTTCATCTTGTTTAATCTTTTCATAATTTAATACTCTAGGAAAATAATTATCTATTTCTTTTTTAGGGAAAAATCCTGCAGATTTAGATAATTGATTAAATTCATTTAGATATGATTTTATACCTTCAGCTAATTGTTTTATTCTATCAGGTGTAACATCAGATATTTCTTTACCTCTAACAATTGATAAAGCTTGTGCTTGTTCATCAGGTGTAAATCCTTTTACTAAATTAAAAGCTTTTCTTTGAAAATTTCTTTCCATTGCATCTGCAACTGCTATAACAGATTTTTCTGAAACAGATGAATCAATTTCTCTTAATAGTAATTTACCAATCTTTTCAGTTGGTCCACCATATGAAGCTAATTTAGTTGATGTTGTTGCTGATAATGCACTTCTAACTTTTTGCATAGTTAAAGCAACCATTTCTCTATCTATTAATCCAAGTAGTTTACCTTTTTCTTGAGTACCAAATCTAGCACTTCTTTGAATCATTTTTTGAAATTGTCCTGCAGCAGCACCAGCAGCAGCCCATCTTAATATATCATCATTATCATCACCAAATAAAGTACCGAATGCAGCACCTGCTCCAGCACCAACCATAGGTTTAACAGTAGCAGATAATAAACTTCTAACAGCCCAATCAACTCTAGTTTCTGTTTTTCTTAATTCTTCTAATATTTTATTATCTCTTTTAGCAACTAACTCTGACCATTTCTCAAGTTTAGTTTGTTGGTTTTTTATTAAATTTTTTCTAGTAAGTTCAGATTGTTTTCTTGTACTTCTAATATCATTTACAATATCTAATATTTGTTTTCTATTACCTTTAGTTAATATTTTATATTTATCTTTATTTATTTTTCTTAGCTCTAATTGTTTTTTAGCTAATGATTTTAAATCTTTTAAATATTTTATATCACCAAATAATCTAGTTTCTTTTGCTTTTTGTTTAGATATTTCTTTTGTAATAGGTTGAAAGAAATTAGCATTCCATTTTGATAAAGCTTCATTAGCTTGTTTAACACTTGTAGCATTACTTACTTGTTGTATTTTTTTTAATTCAGGAACAGTTAAATTATTTTTCTTAGCTATTTTATTATCTAACCAATCTGTGACTTGTTTAACTTGTTCTTTAGTAGCTTTAGGTAAAAGTTTTTTTATTAACTTACCACCAACAGGCATAACAGCTCCTATAGTACCACCAACTATAGCACTTGTTCCTGTAGCTTTCCAATCTATTTCACCTGTTTTAGCTAAACTATCAATAGCAGTATCACCACCAATTAAAGCAGCATTAAGAGCAGCAGATGTAAAAGGATTAGTTAATAAAGGAGCACCTAAATAATAACCACCAATATAATAAGGGTCTACTACCATAGATGCTAATTCACCTACTAAAACTAAACCACTATCTTGAGCTTCTTTATTATTAGTAAATTTCCAATGTTCTTTTTTTATTGCTTCTTGTCTTTTAGCCTCATTTTCAAGAATATAATCTTTAAAAGATTTATCTTCATCCATCCAATCTTGAGCTTTAGCTTTAGCAATTCTAAATACATTACCAACTACATTAGTACTTTTATCCCAACCATATTCTAGTTTTTCAAAATTAGATATTTTAACTTCTTCACCTGCAGAAAAATCTAAATTACTTGAATCGCTTTTTATCTGCATACCTTTAGAAAAATCTAAGCCATTAGACTCAGTAGTTTTTTCTACTGTTTCTTTTGGTTTTTCTATTTGTATTGATTGAGTTGTATTATCAGAATTGATAATATTTTCTTTTTGATTAATAGGTTGTCCTATTGAAAAATCTAATGCCATCCAAACTCCTATGCCATTGGATTAGAGTCAATTTCTATTACATCCATTGGCTTGTTGTTTAATTTCCAAGCATCATAAGCTTTTTTTTGCTCTTCATTTAATTGACCAACTTGATTTGAATCTTCAATTTGTTTCCAAGTTAATTTTGTTTTACCATCTGAAGAAACAATACCATCTTTTAAAACTATTTCTTTTTTAGTCTCTGGTATATTTGTATCTTTACTTTCTGTATCATTAGAAGGTGAGGGTTTTTCTTCTATTGGTTTACCAAAAGCATAGTTTTTAAATCTTTCACTATACAAACCATCATTTCTATAAATACCTTCATATACCATTGTTGCTACTTGTTCTAATGTTCTATCTTTATATGCAGGATTAGCTTTTAATTCTTTTGCATGTTCAACAATAAATTCATTCATTTTTTGAGCAACACCTTGCATTTGTTCTTTACTAATAGCTTTCCCTGTTTCTGCATCAACAGCACCCATAGGAATAATTGATAATGGTACTACTGTTGTTAATCTTATATTTTTTTCAAATGGATTATTTATTCCTTCTTTAATATTACTTACTCTAAAAGGAATTTCTGATTCCATTTTTTTAAATATAGTTTCTTCATTCCATGTTTTACCAATATTACCATATAATTTTGTTACAGTATTATAATGTTCAATCATATTATCATCATTATTTTTAATTTCATTAAACATATGTCTGATAGCTTCAACATGAGCAATAGATGGTCCATTCATTCCTTCAATTTCACTATCGTCTTTATTAAATTTAAATGTTAAACCATCAGCACCTCCAGCTTGTGCTGTAGAATTTAAAAATCTTAATGCTGTATCACCAGAAGAAAAATCAAAAGTTATTTTACCTCTTTGCTTTAACCATTCACTTTGATATTTATCAGAGTTAGGGTCATTACTCCAATCAAAAGAACTATTAGATACTTTAACAGGAAGACCAACATAATCTTTATTTACATTTTTTTCAGATAGTGTAATAGCTTCGGCAGCTTTAACTTTATCTTCAATTTCTTTTAATAAATCTACTTCTGCTTTTTTCTTAGCACCTAATATTTTACCAATTAAAAAACTATCTCCTTTAGCTTCTTTAATAGCTTTAGCTGTTTCACTATTTATTTTTTGATTAATAGCTGATGCTTGTTTATTAATTTCTTCTTCACTACCAATTAATTTATAATCAATAGTTTTACCATCAAAATTACTAATATTAAGTTGTTTAGTTTTTTCATCTAAATCTTTCCAGTTAGGATTTGTAATAGGAAGAATAGTAGCTGCATATGTTCTAGCATCAACCGAACCTAAATTATACATTTCATTAGCTTTATTAATAGTATCAAATTTTTCTTTTTCTTTATAATACTGTTCTAATTCTTTATCATATTTCTTTTTCTTTTGCTCAACTAAAAATGCTTTGTTAGAAGCTAACTCATCTGCTCTAATAGCTAAATCTTCTTTAGTTATTTCTTTGTCTCTTTCAATAGCACCGACAGCAAAATTTCCAAAATCTCTTAAACTAATTCCCATTATTTTTCTTCCTCTTCTTCTTTATTACCTTTAGCTTCTTCTACTTTACCAGGTAATTCTTGTTTAATTCTTGCAAGTAAACCTTTACCAACTGTTTCTTCTCTTGGTTCAATCTTAGGTTTTTCTGTTTCTTCTTCATCCATATTTACAGGTTGACTTCCATCTTCAGGTATATTTATTTCATCTTCATCTTCTTCATTATATAAAACATAATCTTCTATATCAGCATAATCAGCAATTGCAATTAATAAATAAATAGTAGGCTCTGCTAACATTAACATCATGTCAGGTGTGAATTGTCCTTCAGCATATCCTTTATATAAAACAACTTGTGCTATTTCATCTAATGGAATACCTTGATTAATAAGATTAATTAATTCTTTTAATGTACCTTCTCTTGTTAATTCCATATATACAGCTTTCATAGCTTCATCTTGGTCTGTATATCTAGGAGGTTGTTCCCATGATTTAGGAGTATCTGGAGATGCAGTTAATGATTCTCCAGGAACAGGAGCATTAAAAGGATTAACACCTACTTCATCAAATTGATTTTGTTGTATCTTTTCAGCCATTATGTTCTATACTTTCTTACTTTGTTTGCTATACCTTTTGGTTGTTTTACAAATTGTTTACCTGCTGCTTTACCTTTTCTTTTAGCTGCAGATGTTCTTGCATATTCAGAAGCTGTTAAAGCTTTGATTGCTTTTTCTGGTAAATATCTTTCACCAGTTTTAGAAGAAGGTTTACCTGATTTTGTTCTCCATCTTTGTTCACCCCACTTCTTTAAACTTTGTTGTGCTTTTGAAAGAGCCATTATTTATATCCTCCTCCAGCAGTTTTATACTTCTTAGCTAACAACTGTGCTTTTCTTGCACTCCATTGTCCAGCTTTAGTACCATGTGTAGCTGAGGATTTAATTTGATTAAATAATTTTTTTCTTAATGTAGGCTTAGTATAATTACCTGATTTATTTACTGCCATGTTTTTTACCTTTATGTTTTTTTGCTAACTGTTTAGCAACTTTAGGGTTATTTTTAAATAAATATTTTCTTTGCTTATCAGATTTAAATGGCATTATGCATAATCATAATTAGATATGATATTCATATTTTTATAATATGTTTTTAATTTATTAGCAGCATCTTGTCCATATACTCTAGCAAATAAATCTCCACCACCTGCACCAGTTATATCTGTACCACCGTAACCACCAGTACTAGTTTGCATAGTCATATCTTGATTAGCAGCAATTGCATAAGTAGGAATTTTTTCATCACTAGGTTTTAATAAACCTTTACCAAAATCAAATGCAGTTTTCTTAACTGCTTTCATTATATTACTTGATGCAGTTTTAACTGGTTCATTACTAAATGTTTTTTCTCCAGTAAATCTAAAACCACCTTGACCATTATCTAAATAATCACCAGTAGCTCCTAAATCTTTTACTTCAGTTTTAATATTATATTTACCAGTTGCTTGACCATAGTAATCCATATCACCTGCATATGTCATTTCAGGAACACTAACTTGTGCTGTTGCTAAATTACTTTCAACATAAGAACCAATTTGTTCATCATTAACATATGTACCTAGTTCAAGAGATTTATTTTTAATATCATTAAACATTGTAGTTGCATTTTTACCAAAACCATCTAGTCTAGTTTTATATGCATTGTTAATTGTTTCTTGTACTATTGCATCTGATTGTACACCAACAGCATTAGTTTTAGTAAAAAATCCACCAGGTTGTGTTAATGTTTGTTTACCTAATTGACTTGCATCTAATGTTCCTCTTTGAATTGCACTAGCAGCATCAGTACTACTGATAACAGAAACACCAGGGTCTGTTGCTCCATATACTTCTACTGTTCCTGCTTTTGCAGTTCTAAATTTAGGAGTATATTTTTTAACAGTATTTTTAGCTGAGTTAAATAAATTTTTAGCACCTTGAGAAATTCTTGAAAACATATTAGTAACATTCTTAGGTGCAAATCTTTGAAAACCTTTTGAAATAGATTTAGTAATTGTACTAAATGTTTTTGAAATACCAGTATTAAAAGCTTGATAGCCAGTTCTAATTTGATTACCTATAGTTCCAATACTTTTAAGAAAAGCATTCTGACTATTCATGAGTGCTGTCGTTCCTGAACTTAATCCTCCTAAAGCATATGGCATTGCAATTGCTAAAGCAATAGAACCTAATGGTCCTAATTTTTTATTTATCTTAGCAATACCTCTCATAGTTGCTTTACCAACTTTCATTATACCTTTAGCTACACCTTTAAAAGCTTTACTTACAGGTTTAGTTACTGCTTTTGTTGCTTTTTTAAATACTCGTGCTACACTTCCCATAGTTATTTATCCTTATTTAAATTTTCTTAATCCTGTTGATATTTTCATTTTATTAAATCTTTGTATTCCTTTTCCAGATTTAGTTGTTCTTAACCAATATACAGTTTTATTTTCACCTATATCTTTACTTAATCTTTCTGCTGTCCACTTATATATTTGTTTTAATTTATTGTTATCAGTATTAACTGTTTCAATATGCCAACAGATATTTCCACTATTCCAATCTAACATTTCTAATATTCCTGTATTTTTAAATTTCTTTTCAACTTCAGAATTTAAAAATGCCCAGTTAGTAAATGCATAAGCAACATCAGTATTTTCATACCTAAATATATTATATTGGTTTAATGCTAAAGAAGGAATAATTGCTTTAGCTATATCCTTATCGGATAGATAATTATATTTAGGAAAATTCCTATATAATCGTACTACGTCTATTATATCAGTATTATTAACTTTTGTCAATATTAATCAATTTTTTTCCAAATATCTATTGCAAAGCCACCTAATGTTTTTAATATATCTGCTCTACCTTGGTCTGCTGCAGCTTCATTACCTAGTGCTGCAATAGCTAAATTAGTTTGTCTTTCTTGTGCATTCTGTGCTGATTCGTATTCCCACTTAGCAGCATCTCTCATCTCTTGCCAGATAAATGATAAAGCTTGATTACTTAAATTAAATGCATTCATAGCATTAGCTTGGTTAACAGCATTCTCTCCTGCTGTATTAGCAGTATTTAGTTGTCTTCTCCATTGTACATTTGATTGTTCAATAGCTAAACTATTTTGTGTATTAAATTGGTTTCTATTGTAATCAAGTTGTTCATTAAACTGATTGATTTGTGTATTTAAAGTTTCTTGTAATCTTTGTGCCTCTAAATCATTACCTTGATTTAATGCTTCTATTCTATTTGCTTCACTAATATTGTATTGTGTCATAGCATCATTTCTAGCAGCATTCTGTGTATTGATAGTTGTAGCTAAACTTTCTACAAACTGTTGTGTTTGATTATCACTTGTAGCATTAAACTGTGATGCAGCATTTTGAGAAGCTTGGTCAGATAACATAGCTTGTTGTCTGTTTTGAGTATTTAATACTTCAGTCTGCTGTGCATTAGTTAAGTTAGCCATATCCATTTGTAAAAATGCTTGAGCATTTAATACTGCTTTTTGTTGAGCATTAGATAGATTAGCCATGTCCATAGTTGCCAGTTGCACAGCATTCTGCATAGTTGCCTGTTGAGTGTTATTTAAATTTTGTAATTCAAATGTTCTAA
>Ga0222718_10001831_pt1 | contig 19691 bp, 31 predicted proteins | sample C33_27DmetaG_FD_165045 | JGI IMG/M metagenome (GOLD analysis project Ga0222718, IMG submission 165045) | Estuarine water microbial communities from San Francisco Bay, California, United States - C33_27D | ecosystem: Environmental > Aquatic > Marine > Unclassified | place: USA: California... | reverse complement strand
GCAACCAGTGCAATTGCGGCCTTTGGGACGTTGACCACGGTGATGGCGTTTTTTGTCATTTGATGCCTGCCTGAATGTCGATCAGCACATGGCACGGGCCGGACGTGTAGACCTGGACAGTGCCGTCAGTCCGTACCGGTGTCCATGCGCTGTTTGCGATGTTTACACCGTGACTGTAGTTGACGTTTGACACGTTCGGTGGTGTATGCCCGTCACCCCATACCGTTAGGTAGCCCGATCCTGACGGGTCCACAACCGTGATGTTGACAAACGCAGCTCGCCAATCACCGACATGCACGCTGCGGGTTTCACCTCGACCAAACGCGGCAGTGTTGCGGCTGTCGTAAACACGGGCGGGCGGGCTGACTATTTGCATGGCGGTGGCCTCATCAATGATTGGTTGCGGTTGCGGTGTCGGGTCGGGTTTCGGTGGCCATGGTGTGCGCGGTTCGAACACGCCACGCTCAATTTGGCTGTAAAGGCCGTCACCAGGGCAACGGGTCGCTGCCAGGTCACGGTGCCCGATGATCGGCAAATGTTTACCGGCTTGTGTGCGTGCCCACGCCACCAAGTTGCGCACCTCATCAACCATGGGTTGTGGCGCGGCGTTCTGCCAGTCAACTAAACACAAAATGACCCATGTGGTGGCGTTATGGCCACGGTTCGCGGCCGGTTGAAACTCGGTGCCTCGTATCTCCCACGACACACCTGCCTGATCTACCGCCACCGAGTATCCGAGTGAATACCCACGGTTTTTGACGTAACTGGCCTGCATTGCCCGTAAATAGGCGGCAGTGTCAGGGTTGGCGTGCCGGTCGGCCGTGTAATGGATGACGAGCCGCTCAACACGTCCCCATTGGACAGGTCCGCTATTGGTGTGGGCCTCAACGGTGTTTGGGGCTTGTTCCCATGCCGCACGGCTGCGGTCCCACATGGCTAGTGGATGCTGTCGTCAGGCAGCGGCGGGTCAGGCCGCGGATCACTGACCGTGGTCGGTTCACCACAGGCACCGCACTTCACAGGGTCAGGTTCACCCAACACATTGCGAGGAACGTCGTGCCAACGGCAGGTGGTGGTGGTGCAGGTTGCTGTAATCATGCGATTTGGTAGGCAAAAAAGCCGCTGATTCGGTCACTGGTCGCCCAAGTAAACGGGTAGGTCGTGCTGACGCTTGATCCACGAACAACATAAGTTCCTGAGGCAAGTTCTGGATAGATCCCAATGACCGTGGCTTGTGATTGCGCCGTGGCCATGATCAATGCGGGGCCAGCGTCCGTGTCGGTCAGTCGGAAACGACCGAGAGGAGTACCCGTAACGGCTCCGCCGCCAGATATTGAACCGACCGGCACAGCCATTACCACGGGGCCGCCGACAGAAGTAGTGGAGCCAAAAGTGGTGTCTCCATAAACGTGAACGAAGTCTCCAATCTGGACGTAATACCAACTTTCCGTGGCGTTGCCTGGTGTCAGGTTCGTCCATGACGGTGTGAACGCGGTCGCACTACCGCCGCCGATTGTGTTCCATGCGGAGCCGTCGTAAACAGTCACCGTGTCGGTGTCCTCAAGGTACGCGACCATGCCCTCATCAAGCACAGCGCTTAGCGCAGTGTCACGCGCCGACGCATCAGCAAACGTCATCACGGTTTGCCGCATCAAATAGTTGTCAACATCACCGGCCGTCAGGATCGCACCCGACGCAAAATCTTTGAAACCTGCACCCATGTCAGCCCAACCTGTTTCGGTCTAGGACCCCAAACGTGGAGTCGTCCAGCAAAAATGACGAGTTGTCTGCGAGCGGCACACAGTCAATGGTAACGGTTGCGTCCGTCGGTGTCAGGTTGATTGTGCGAGAACCCAACACAACGAGCTCGTCAACCTGGCTGTTGTTCGTCGGTGTGAACGTGATCGTGGCAGGGTTCCAAATGCCGGTTTCCACGTCAAGCAACGCAGCCCACTTCGCGGCCGCTGCCGTGTCTGCAATGGCTTCAACCATTTTGGCGGTGATCTGAAACTGTTTGACACTGAACCGTGATGTAGAGGTGCGATTAGCCCAACGCTCACCAGCGCCTCGCACATCACCTTGATAAGCGTCCGGCCGAATGACAGGGTTGATCGCCCAAAAATCGTCCCATGCGTTAGCCAACGTGGAAAACACCACGTTGCGTTGCCCGTAGTCAAGTGCGCTAGCAGTGTTTCGGTAGTAGTAAGCGGTTGACCCTGCCGAATTCGACTGTGTTTGCGCGCTGTTCACAATGCTGTCATTGGTATAACCGCGCTGCACGCGTCGTAACGGCAGCCCACTGCCGGTCGGTGACTCGTCAAACGTGAACGCCACGCGGTAAGTGGTGTGGTTGACCAACGCAAAATCAAGCACGTGCGCAACCGCGTTGTTGAACGTGCCACCGCTGAAGTCGAGGCCGCCTGGCCAACCGACGCAAGGGCCTGCAGGCATAATGCCGGTGTTGATGAGGTCGGCAACGCTGACGTTGAACCAGTCATCAATTTCAAACATGGTAAATGGCGTTGTAAACGTGATCGGCTGGTCATGCGATTTAAACTGTGCTCCCGTTTCGCGACCCAACCCAGGAAAGATCACGGGCGGTATGAGCGCAATAAGCGCTGGTGGCGGGCCAGGATCGAATTCATAAACACCGTTGTAAATGGATCCCATGACGGCATCGACCGACTGGAAGTTGTAAACGGACGTGTCAAGGCTGAGGTCGGCCTCCACGATTTGTGTGCCAGCCGACGTAAAAAAATCGACGGCAGTGAACCGAATTTCGCTGTTGACCCCGTTGTCATCAATCGCCACGTCATTGACGATGCCTGCGAACACGTCACACACGGTTTGTGTGGTGCCGTCGTCCACGGTTGCGCGGATCGTGAGCGCCCACTGGAAAAAATCGGTTGACCCGTAAGTGCCTGAGCCGTCAGGTGTGAATTCGCCATCGTCGTTGCGGATACTGACAATGGCGTTTGAGCTGCCGAACCGGCCAACCTCAACAGTGGTTGTGGTGACCGCGCCGACGGTGCGGCTCGTCAGATCAATGCTCGAACCGTATTGTTCAAGTTTGATGGTCCACGACGTGGTGACGGCCATTAGCGCACACCGCCGATGACGGGCAGCGGTAGCGCACCGTAGCGGCGTGTGTATTGACGCAACGCGTTCACAACGTCCTGCCCGTCACTACCTGGCGGCATGTTGACCGTGATGTTGTAGTTACCGCCCATGCGGCCCATTTGGTCAAGCGGGATCACGGCCTCAGGGCCTGCTTCACCGATCATCGCCAACGTTGGGCCGGTGACAACACCGCCAGTGGCGAGCCCTGGAATACCGAACCGGCCGAGCAATGCGCCTGCCGATTCAAGCGCACCGCGAATACCTGAAATGCCTGGCAGATAGTCCGTGGCGCGCAACAATCGGCTTGATTCCTGCTTGAGTCCTGAAATGATGCCGTCTACAGTGGCTTTGCCAGCGCCTTTGCCGAGGTTGAAAAAACCAGGAATTCCAACGTTGATAAACCATTGGGTGGCTTGATCAAGGAACCGACTCAGCGCAGGGCCGATTTCGGGCCGGATTTTTTCAATCCAATCAACCAGTGCGGCACCGAGTTTGGCGGTTTGCGCGATTAGGGCAGGCAAACCGATGTTGAGCAGCCAAGTAAGAATGTCAAACAGCCACTCACCGAGTTTTTCTAGCGCTGGCCGGATGTTCGGTGTGATCCACTCCACCAGTGCGTTGCCGAGCTCAACGAGTTTGTCAACCAGCGTCGGCAGGCCGTCGTTGACAAACCAGTTGGCGGCCTTGCCAATGAATTCGCCTAACGCCTCGAGCATTGGTCTGATGCGTGGCGCAATCCAATCAACCAAGGCTTGACCCAACTCCATAAGTTTGCTGCCGATCCATGGCAACGCGTCGTCAACAATGAATTTGCCTGCGGCCTCCATGAAATCGACTAGCGCGGTTTTGACTGACGGCCATACTTCGCCTGCAATGGTTTTGAGTTCGCTGAACGCGCCACTAAGGCCGCCTTCACCGAACGCGTCCATGATGCGTTGCACAAACGGCATCACTGCGTCAATGGCGCGCATCACACCGTCAAATGCGGCCTCGGCGGCTGGTGCGAGGCCAACCAACGCCATGTTTTTGAGTTGGTTGAATTTGTCTGACAGTGTGGCGACCTGATCGGCTTGCGCGCTTACAACGCCTTCACCTTTGCCGAGCAGCCCGTTGAACGTTTCAATTTCAAAGTTGCCTGACCTAATGGCGTTCGTGAGGCGTTGCGCACCTTCAGCACCGAACGCGTCGGTGGCGATGGCGAGCGCTTCCATTTCGGTGCCAGCGTTTTTGATTGCGCCAACCGTGTCTTGCAGCGCGTCCTGCGGTCGGCCACCTTCTTTGGCCACGTCCCGAAAAAACTTGTTCATGGCAGGACCGATGCGGGTCACGGACACGCCTGCTTGCTCGAGCATGCCCATGATTGCGCCGGTTTCTTCCAGGTGGAAACCTGCGTTAGCGAAGATTGGGCCGAATGTTTCCATTTGGCTGAGCAACTGGTCCATGGGTGCGCCAGTGGCTTGGCTGATGCGCACCAGGTCGCCTAACACCTCGTCGGTGTTGCCTGCGTCCTCACCGAACTGCGTGAGCGCTGCGTCAACTGCGCCAATGGCTTTAGCGGTGTCAGTGCCGGTTACACGCGCAAAATCGAGAAACGCAGTGGTGGTGGCCTCGAGCTCGGTGCCGGTCTGACCAAAAAACGTGTTGACATCGGCCAAGGTTTGCGCGACCACTTCGCCACTGTCGGGCACGGTTTTGAGTACGTCCTGCGTGGATTGGACTAGCGCGTCAAGTGCGTCACCTGATGCGCCGGTGCCACGAACAATGGTGTTCTCAAGGCCGTCAAAGTGTGAGCCGAGCGCCACAAGTGCGCCACCGGCCGCACCGGCTGCACCGACAACTGCGGTGCCGACACCGGCCAAACCTTTGAACACGCCACCGACACGACCTGAGAACGTGTCGAGGCGGCCTTCGGTGTCACGCAGCACCTTGCGGAGTGGTGCCGCGTTGCCGGTGATCGGGATGCTGATTGACTTTGCCATTACCGCGCCAGTTTATGAATCTTGATGAGTTGCGTGATGCGCTCGGCGTACAACTGGACCACTTCGGGCCGTCGCGCGTCAAGCTCGTCGTACACGAACGGTTGCGGTCTGATGCGACGTGCAGGCCAGCCGAAATGGATCGGGCCTGCGTACAACGATGGTTCGCCACCGCCATAGCCGATGCGGACACGGCCACCAGTCATCACTGCGGTGCCTTTGATCGATTTGCGGAGCCGTCCTGAGCGGACTGGTGCCCTGCGCCTGGCACCTTCGGCCACTATTTCGGCGGCCTGCTGGTGCGTCGGTTTCATTGCCGTTTTGGTGTCGTCACCGAGGCGGCGCATGTCCCGCTGAATTTCGCGCAGCCCGTCAATGCCCTCTTTGCCTTTGCGGTCCTCAAGCCTAAAACCGAACGTCCCTGCCGCCACTTGCCTTGCCTCGTTTCTTCAGTTGCTCAAACATGGCCCGCAGCACCGGCCGTGGTGTTCGCATCAATTCTTGAGGTGGAATGTGTGTGGCAATGGCCATTGAGGCCAGCCAGTCAGCCACGCCACCTCTTACGTAGGAGGGCTGGAGTCCTCCACGTTGATGGCTACGACCTCTTTGCGCCACTGCGGCAACGGCTTGACGGTGTGGCCATCGTTCTTTTCTGCGATCCAACCGAGCAACGCCAGGTGACCAAGTTTGATGTTTGTTTCGTTGAACGCAACCGGAACGCCAACCTTTGCCAACTCCTCAAACTCACACAACGAGTCAAAGGTCAGCGAATAGGTCCCCTCCGAACCGTCACGCTTCGTGACGGTCACCTTGAAATCAAACATGGTCAGGAGGTCGCGCGCGCGAGGGTGCCGCCCTGGAACTCAACAGATGACATGCTGAGGTCCCCAACGGAGGCGTTGAGCGGGGTGTGACTCGCAACGTATGTGCCGGTGAGCGTGTAGGAGGGGTTATCGGCACCGACAGCGCTGCTGGTCGGCAAGATAACCACCGTGGTGGTGGTGCCCACCAACGGCTCAATGGTCGCGTCCACGCTGGAGGCTGCGAAATCCTGCTGGAAATCGACGGTTGCGGACACGTTGGTCAGGCCGCCAGTGAACTTGTGCGCTCCATCGGACATGGCGGTCACCTCGACCGCATCGACCTCGTAGTTGAGCACAACCTGCGTCACATGGTCCGACAGGTCAACGCTGTTGACGGTGACCGACGCGTCGGTCAAAACGATTTGAGCCACTGTTACTCCTCAGTAATTTCGGGGTCCGGTTTGGTGTTGCGCGCCTTGGCCAGGTGGCCGCCATCGAGCAATGCCTCGATGTTACAACCCGTGAGGTCATCGTCGGTGACGATTTGGCCTGCTGGCCAAGCCAGTCGGTCGCTGGTCACTTTGTAGTTCATGGTGCAACCATAACGTCAAGGTCGAACTCGGCACCAAGGAAAACGTCATCACCTGCGAGCACTTGGCCGAGGTTGCCGCAGCGCACAACCACACTGTCAGCGGCAACACCGCCGAGGGTGCGGTCGGCGCGGATCAGTGCGTCAACGCTGTCGGGGCCATGGATGAACGGGTCAAGGGCCGCCATGTTGGATGCACGGTCAAATCGTTGCGTCAAAATCTGCACTTTGAATTCAAATCGTGTGAAACCTTGACCGGTCATTGCCAGGTGGTAGGTGGCGGGATCATCGCCAGGGACAATCACTGCGCATGGCGCAACGTAACTGTCGGGCACGTCCGCGTACACCACGGTCAACGAGCTTGACGCGCTCAACGCGTCGGCAACAGCCGTTTTGATGGTGCCATAGTCGGCCATCAGCCAACGCCAAACAATTTGGTGCCCTGCAACAGTGCGGCCACGTCAGGATCAGTGCGGCTGATGCGCACCGGCCCAAATTCGCTGATTGCACCAGCCTGAAATCCGAGCGGGCTGGCTTTGCGTTGAAACAAACGTGTGGCCATGAGCAGTGCGGCCTGTTTGATGTTGTCAGGCACCGTCGTGCCGTACCCAAACGTCGCGGTCACCTCGATGGTGGGCCGTCCGTACAGTGACAGCGGCCAGCCACGATTGACGTTCGTAATAAGCCTGAAAGGTGCCGCGTTTTTGACAATCACGTAGTCAGTGGTGACGGTCAACGTGGTTTCAAACGTGCCGTCCTGGTCCTCATCGGTTTTGATGACGAGTCCTGACGCGGTGGCAATGTCGTCAACATCAACAACGGACGCGGTGCGAGGCAGATACGTGCGCGCCTCCGTAACGGTTTCGAACGTGCGGCCCGTGTAGTTATCAATAAGAGCCTCAGCCGCGTCAATCGCGGCTTGGATTGCGGTGTCCTCAGAGGTGGTTGCGGCAGGAATACCGAGCGACGCTTTGACGAGCGCTGTAGTGGTGTATGCCATTACTTGGCCTTAGTGGTGCGCTTGGTGGCCTTGCGTGGCTTAGGCGGCTCCTCAGCGGCCTTAGGGGCCGGTTCGGGCGCAGGCTGCGGCACGGGTGGCGGCACCTGCTGAAATTTGCCGACGAGTACCGGATCGGCACCGCTGGCAATCAAGTTTTGCGTGTATTTGTCGCTCATCGTCGCTCCTCGAGGTGTGGCGGCAGCCCTGTGGAGGGGTGCAGGGCTGCCGCCACTGTCGGGTTAGGTCAGAGCGTGGCGCTGAGCAGCGTGCCCTGAACCTTGCAGATGCCGCCAGGGTAACGGCCAGCGGTGAACGCGCTGTAACCGAACACCACCATGCGGGTGGTCAAGGTGCCCGAACCGACCGACTCGTAGCGCAGCATGAGCGGGCTAGCGGCCTGCTCCATGAGCACCAGGTCAGCACGGTTGGCGACGATGACAGCATCCTCGTCGGTGCCAGCACCGAGGTTCGTCGGGATGCCCGCGTCAACAACGACGGGGATACCGGCGAGTTCGCCAGCGGCGGTGCCGTACGCGCCAGGGTTGCCGAGCGCAACGATGTTCTGGCCCGAGTTGCCCTGAATACCGGCCAGCGGACGGTTTGAGGAGTCGAGGCCAGCGGTCAGGTACGCCCAACGGCGCGGGTGCATGATGATCACGTCAGGCTGCGTGAAACGGGCAGCGGTGACGGTCGAAATGGCTTTGATGACCTTTTGGAAGGTCTCAACAGCGGTCGGTGATGCGTCGTCCACGTCAACATCGCCAATTCCCGAGGTGTTCAGGATGCCGAGGTGCGTGCCCGAGGTGCCGTCACCGTTGATCACGGACGCGTTGACCGCCGAGTTGTAGGCGGACACAAGGTCAGCCGACAGGAGGCCGTCAACACCGGTTCCTCTTTCGATGGCTTGACGGGACACGTCCACCATTCCCGCAAAGGTGCGGACATTGACGGTGAGGAGCGTGTCATCAGGCGTGGCCTCGGTGACCGCGCCGTTGTCACCGTCCTGCGCGGCAGCGCTGGAGCCGGTGGTGAGGCGGGACACGTTGACCGTGAGGCCGTTGGCGGGCAGCGGCAACTGGTTGGCAACGTCCATGGTGTTGCGGCCAGCGCGCAGGAACGGGGCAGCCAGTCCGGTGAGGTACTGCGGCACAACAAGGCCAGCAAAGTTGCTGGAGCCGCTGTCACGCAGTTCGTGGGCCATTTCCTGCTGGTGCCGGTTGAGGCGCTCGCGGGCTGACTGGTCACCGAGGAACTCGGCGGCGTACGAGTCGCGGAAGAATGAGTTAGGCGAGTGCTCCTGGTAGGTGAGCGGCTCGGACTTCACGTCAACGCGGTTCACGGCCTTCGGCTCCTCGGGCTCGTCGGTGGCGGCCACTTCGGCGCGCAACTTGGCGGCCTCAAGGTGGCTGATCTGGATTTCGCGCAGGTCGGCGATGCGAGCATCGAGGTCCTTGGCGCGGGCGGTGAGGTCTCCGAGGTTCTTGTCCTCGGCCTCGGTCAGGTCGCGGGTCTCCTCGGCGGCACGGTCAAGCACGGCCTCAACGGCAGTGGCAATGTCGGCGCGCTCGGTGACCAACTGGTCAAGCAGTCGCATGTGGTTTCTCCTGGTCAGAGTCGGGTTGGGTTCTGACGGTGGCGACCAGGTGCCATTGCGCGTGGCGGCGTGATCGTCGGCGGTCTTGCTGACATGTTACACAAGCGGTTTGTTTGTCGTGTGTGAATTAGTCCACGGTGGTGAACACGCGCAGCGACTCGGTGCCGCTGCCGACAATGGCCCAAAGTTCCTGGCCTGCGCCGAGCAGCCCACGGATCGGTGCGGTGTGTTTCACAATGGGGAAACCGTTAGCGGTGGTCACTTGGTCATCGTCACCGAGATAAACGGTGGTGTTGCCAATGATCTGCATGAACACTTCACGGTTTATGTCGTCAGCGACCAGCACGCGTGTGGCGCTGGTGGTGGCGGTGTGCGCAAAATAATTGGCCATCAGTCAACCTCGAGCTGTCGCATGAGGTGCCGGTATTTGGCGAGGCGCGGCACCTGGTCCTCGTCGTCAGGGTCGTAGGCGCGAACTGACAACAATTGTGCTTCGGAATAGGCAGGGTTGCGGACGAAACCAACGTGGTCGAGGGCCACCTCGGTGCGGGTGCGCAGAGGTTTGCCGTTCATTTCGCTTGTTTGGGTGCGCACGGGGATAAACCCGACGCTGAAACCGGTGACGAACCCGTCCATGGCGAGCGTGCGGGCCTCGTCGGCGCGGCTGGTGCGGGCCAGCAGGAAATCAGCAATGAGGCCGTCGTTGGTTTTTTCCCATTTTGCTGCGCGGCCGATGGGCATGCGGTCGGTGGCGTGCTGCTCAAGCAGCGGCACACGGTTGCCGCGCTCGGCAATGGTTTTGTCAAACGCTGTTGGTGCGAACCGCTCAAGGTAGGTGCCTGCGTCGTACAGTGCGCCAAACGGTGCGACGATGCCAACCAGGTGGTGCCCGTCGTCGTCCTCGCGAATTTCGAAACCAGCAACCTCAATGTGCCGGTTGACAATTTCAGCCATTGATGTTCTCCTCAATCGGCGTTGTTGCGTCGGTCAAATCTTCCATGGTGCGCACCTCGTCAACGGTCATAAATCCTGCCTCAATCGCAGTTTTGTATGCGTTGAACCGTTCACCAGTGTCAGCCCTGAGCAAATCGTCCAACACAAACCGTGCCTCCTGGCCGCGCGGCAACAGGGTGGATACGGCCTGCTCCACACGGGACAGCCACGGCCTGAGCGTGTACCGCACGAACTGTATTGAGTCCTGCGTGACGTTGCTGTAGGTCAGTGAGTTACCGGACGCGCCTGCAACACCGATCATGTGATGTGGCACACCCATGAGCGTGCAGATTTGTTGCGCCGAGTAGCGGCGTGCGTCAATGAGCTCGAGGTCAGACGCGGAGAAACTGAGCGGCTTGTACCTGATGCCGTTTGCCAGCACGGCTGGTGTGCGGTTGCGGCCACCGTTCTTTTCGGTCCAACCGGCCTTCAACTGGTCGGCCTCGTCACGCGTAATGTCTGCGTCCACTTCAAGCACACCGACGGGCAGGCCGCCAGCGTTGTAAAGTTCCGAGGCGCAGTCCTCGCCTGCAATGGCAATGCCGAGGGTGCGTTTGTGGTGCTCGATGATTGACAAGCCGCGCACACTGCCTGGCATGGTGAGGCCACGGATGTGGAGCACGTCCTCAGCGTCATAGATTTGGCCTGCGACCTGGTAGTAGACCGCTGGCCCTTCGGTGCGGATTTGCACTGCGTCGGTGGCGAGCAACACGGCTTGGCGCGGATAGCCGAGCGCGTCACGATCACCTAACAACCAAAACGCATTGCCGTCAATCAATAGTGACGCAACGGTTGATGACAGCATGTCCACACGGGTGGACATACGGTCGGGCTGCTGCAAAATGGACGGGTTCGGTGCAAGCCTGCGGCCGTCACGAAACGCGACCAGCGGCAACGATCCGATGGTGTCCGAAATCAGTTGGGTGCAGCGCCAAAGCGCAGGGATGCCAAGTGACGTTGCGCTCGAAATGTGCAACGGTCCCTGCAACGGTTGCAGATAGTTGCCGGTTGGTAGCACAAACGGGAACTCGGAGGCGCGCTCCTCAACCGGTCTGCGTCGTGAAAATAGGCCCATGTTGCCTCTCAGAGTATCATTGGACGGCCGCCAGGCTCATTGCGATGCCTTGCAGCATGGTATGCGATGCAGGCCGCGTGTAGTGGTGAAACGTCCACTGCGGCCGGTGCCCGTGAGAACAGCCAGGAGTAGCCCATCGGTTTCTTTTGTGCGACGGCTACCGCGTCGGTCAACGCTTCGTGCGGTCTGACACGCATTTTATTTTGCATCAGGTCATCAAAAAACAGGTTGGCGGCATAACACATTTCACGGGTGCTGTATTTCAGGTGCGGCACTTTGCGTTGCTCAAGTTGCTCGGACAGCACGCCAGCGGGGCCGTATGCGTCAAGCGCAATGTTGCCGCCATGTGTGGCGCGCAGGTCTTGCAGCCGATCAGCCAGCCAGTCGGTGCCTTCACGATGTTCGACAAGCTCGAGGCGGCCCTCCTCGTCACCAACAACGATTGCTGCGTGTGTGCGTTCAATGTTGATGTCAACACCGAACACCAAACGGCCATCGGGCATTGCTTCGGCTTGCGCGGCCTGCCACACGGTCGCGGGGATCAGCCGCTCGTCAGATTTGGTGAACTGGTTGAGCCAGGCGCGCCGAAACTCGCCCTCGGGTTGTGTAGCGCGGGCATGGCGCACCGCTTCAAGTTGCACGGTGCTGCCGAGCGCAGGCATGCAACCATGCCACGTTGCTTCCGAGTCGGGGTCCTCGTCAGGATCGGCTGACCACTCGAAATACGCAATGCGATCACTGCGGCCTGTGGATACCGCCTCACGGCCTGTGGATACTTTGCGCAGCAGATAGGTGGACTCATCGGTGCCTGCGGTGGACACGATCCACAACTGCGCCTCGGGAATGGTGGCCATGGCGGGCAGCATCGCCTGTTCACGTCTGTCGTCGTAGTCGGCCATTGCCTCATCAATGAAACCGCCACCTGACAGCGTTTGGCCGTGACCGGCGGTCGGTGTTGAGGGCCACGCCTCAATTCGTGAGCCGTTCGTCAGGATCACTGACGGGTCAGCCGCTAGCCGGTAGATGCGGTCCACGTACTTGCCGAGCGGTGAGTCAGTGATTGTTGGTGCGAAATCGTCCAACAGTTTTTTGCGGGCCGCTGATCCGGTTTGCGCGGTGTACGCGATGCGTTGCCGTCGTCCCCATGCCAACGCACGCCACAACATGAGCGCCACCAGCAACGTCGATTTGCCTTGCTGGCGTGGCACGGTGAGGCATACCTCGCGGTAAACCAAGTGCCCGTTGTCGTCGAGCTCGAGCGCGGTGTCAACAACTTGCTGTTGCCATGGCATAAACGGTGTGCCGAGCAGTTCAGCGATTTTGGCGACCTCGGGGCCGCGTGTTGGTCGGTCAGTCCTCGTTGTTGCCAGTCGCGGCGCGCAACTGATCAGTGAGCCATTCAAGTTCGTCACCGTCCTGTTCTGTCATGGCCATCAGGTCACCGAGCGCGGCGCGGTATTCCTTCCACATTGCGGCTTTGTCGGGTTCTGCGTCAACGCAGGCCGCCAGGCTGCGGGCTGCCATCACAACTGGCTGGTCGGTGGCTGGTATGCCATCGGGGTAGGTGTTCACAATGAACGCCTCGACGGCTTGCGAATTTGTGGCGATTGGTGGCGGTTTGCGTGGTTTGCGCGCAGCGGTCGTTGATTTGCGCGGTTTCGCGTTTTTTGGCGGTGGATTGGTCATGGCCTATTTTTTGCGCCTTTTGGGGTGGTCAAAGGGTTTGGTCGGGGAGAGAAAAGCCAAGGTCTGCGTCGGGGTGGAAAACGGACCTTCCTAAAAAACTCGCGGTCACCATCGGCGGCTGTTTTCCAATGTTGGCACTGTCGAGTTGTCGTCGGTTGGTGTGGGTGCCGGTCGGTGTTTGCGTGCGAGCGCTCCGAGTGCCTGGTTGCAGTTTTGGCATGCTGCGCGCAAGTTGGATGGGTCCCACCACCCGCCACCCCATGAAACTGGTGTGATGTGGTCCACGCAGGTGGCTTGGGTTGTGCAGCCGAGCAAACCGATTTGGCAGGTGTGGCCGTCGCGTTCAAGGATGCGTGCTCGAACGGTGCGCCACCGTCCCGAGTAGACGGGTTTTTGTGGTTTGTAGCGTCCGTTTCTCAAAGGGGGGCCACCGGTTTTTTTGGGGGGTAACGGGTCGGTTTATTGTTCACCGTACATGGCTGCGAATTTGCGGCCGAATCGTTTTGGGTCGGGTGTGCGGCCTCGACCTTCAACAACTTTGCAGTAGGCGGCCCATGCGATTGCTTGGCCTTCGGTTATGCCGATGACGGGGCCGGTGGCTTCGGGCAGTGCGTCGCGGCTCATGTTGAGCCGGTTGTGTTCGTGGCGTAGTTCTTTGGCAACGAGGTTGAATGATGGCACGCTGTCAGGCTTGCTGACCATCATGCGATCAAATGCTAGGTACACCACGTCATCGTGGTAGCGGGCCAGCAGTTCGGCCCACATGGTGAGCATGGTTTTGGCGGCTGCGCTGTCTTTGTCTTGGTCGTGGTCCCATGGCATGCGTCGTGGTTTGTATGCGAACGCGACGGGGCCGGTGAGGTATTTGATGGCTGTTGCTTTGTTCATGTTCCCTCCTCAAGGTCTGCCAACAGTTCGTTGGCTAGGTCAATGCCTGCAGTCAGTGTGCCACGGGTCACGGTCACGGGTGGTGGATCGTCGCACCAGCGGGCTTGTGTGAGCCAGGTGTACGGGTGCGGTATGTATTGGGTTGCGGTTGCGGATTGCTGCCAGTAGTTGGCCCATCGTTGTGCGCCTTCGAGGATGAGCTCGGCCTCAGTGGTGGCGTTGCGTTGCCACCAGCGTGAGCACTTCTGTTTGGCAATCTTGCGCGGGTACAACTGCCAGAACCGAGCAAAATGATCGTTTTCAGATTCTTTGACGGTTCTGTTATTACGGTTCTGTCCGGACACGGGTGTCCGGTGGTCTACCGGACACGTATGTCCGGTGGTAGACGACACGGGTGTCCGGTGGTCCACACGACACGGGTGTCCGGTGGTGGCGGTCATGTTCAGCCGATACGTGTACGTGCTCAGGCTGCCATCGGGCCTCCTGCGACGCTCACGACTGATCAAACCGTGCTGTTCGAGGTCGGCTGCGATGCGTTGCACCTGGCGAGCTGATAGCAGGCAGCGTGACGCAATGAGGTTCATTGATGGCCAGCAGGTGCCGTTGTCGTCGGCGTGATCTGCGAGCGCCAGCAACACCAGTTTTTGTGTCGGGTTGGTGAGTTCCTGCTCCCATGCCCACGACAACGTGCGCAGGCTCATCGTGCCATTTCCATAATGATGCGGCCGACGTGTTCGGCTACTTGGGGCACGACTGCGTTGCCAAGTGCTCGCAGTCTGTCCATCCTTCGGGAAATCCCATAAGCCACTCGATCCACGTTGGGTTCAGACTGCCAGAACCTTCGGTTTTCGCTATTTCGGTTGGAAGTTGTCCCTTCATCCCTGCGCCTTTGTAATCCCTTGCAATTGGTGTAGGCCATAGGTGACGGCCAGGATTGTGTTTCAGCATTGATGGTGCCCACTGATTTGCTGTTGCCGTCGGTGTCCATTCCATGTTGCCGTGTAGCGATAACGAATACTCGATCGCGGAGGTGCGGCGCGCCGACGGCTGCCGCTGGTATGCAGTCCCATTCTGCGTCATACCCGAGCGCGGCCAAATCTGCGAGAACTTGTCCAAATCCCAAACTAAGGTGCCCTGACACGTTCTCCAGCAGTGCGTATCGGGGTCGAACCACGCGAATGGCTGCGGCGAAGTATGGCCAGAGGTGTCGTGGGTCGTGTTCGCCTTTTCTGGCTCCTGCGTAACTGAATGGTTGGCAGGGGTATCCTCCGGCCACAACGTCGGTTCGCTCCACTGTTGACCAGTCAATTTGGGTCACATCTCCTAGATTCGGTGTGTCGGGCCAATGTTTTTTGAGCACTTTGCAGGCGTACGGCTCAATTTCGGATTGCCAGCGGCATTGCATGCCTGCGCGTTCTAAACCGAGGTCAATGCCGCCGATGCCGCTAAATAGGCTGCCAAATGTCAGCACTCCAAGCCTCGCAACCGGTCGTGGATTGCGTCTAGGTCCTCAGGCCGCCATACGTGGTACTCGACTCCTGCTGCTAGCAGTACGTCACGCCACCGTTTTTGGTTCTCAGTGAGTTGGCCTCGGCCGCGTTTCAGTTCGGCCAGCAGGAAACCGTGTGTTGGGTGCGCCAGGGCTAGATCAGGCCAGCCGGTGTCACCTTGGGTGGCGGTACGCCATTGCCCTTTGCTGTTTTGGGCTGGCAGCGGGTGAAATACGAGCCAGCCGTACATTTTGGCGATGGTGACCACCTTGAGTTGTAGGTCACGCTCAAACATCGGTTTCGGTGGCGGCGTCGCGCGCCATGGCCTGCTCAATGGCGGTGTTCACTTGCACCATGTTTTGCAGGTTCAGCGCGTACTCGTTGCAATGGTGTAAACGGTCCTGCAGGCTCTCAATCGTGGTCACCAGGTGCCGGATTTCGTCGGCGGCCTGTTTGTAAAGGGTGTGGCCGTTGCCACCGTAGGTACGCAGGTGGTGCGCGTTGTCAAGCGCAGCCAGTAGGTCATCACGTTTCATTTTTCCTCCTCAGTTTTGTGGCCATGTCGCAGGTTTTGCATAACCAGTTGTCGTTTCGTGGCCCGTAGTAGCGGCGCTGGCAGCGCAGGCAGGTGTGCCAACGCCATTCACCGGCCATCAGGCCACCTCACGCACCAACGCCTCCAAGTGTTGGACGTGGGCGCGCAGTTCACGGATTTGGGCGGCGTATGCGTCAAGCTCGTCGGCGGCACGGTGGATCAGGGGCAGCATGCGGCCTGGTGTTTCATTGGCGACGGTCCACAAACGCAGTTTGTCTGAGGTTCGTGTTTCGTAGGTCATTGGTTCAACTCCTCAATTTTGCGTGAGCAGGCCCGTTTGTCGGCTGCGAGGGTTTCCCATTCTGCATCATTGATGGTCACTCCTCGACGTTTCGCCAAGGTGCGCAAAAAACCGAGTTGTTTGTCGGAAGCCGCTTGTGTGCCGCTTGACGGTTTCGCGGGCCTGTCAGGTACCGGTTGCAGTTTGCGTGGCTCTGGCGGCGTTTCAGGCCCGCCTGACGGGTGCCTGCTGCGTGACTGAGCGGCCGCCACCTCGTCAGCGGACGCAATGCCGGTGTCAATGGCAACGCCCATCATGCCGAGGCAGCGTCCGAGCGCCGAGGTTGAGGCGTTTTGCTGTTCACTGCCTTTGGTGTACGGGGTGGTGCCTGGCCATGGTTCCCAACATGAGGCGATGGCGGGCAGCGGGTCGTCAGGATCACGCCACACGGTCGTTGTGACCTCGAGGTAGTGGCGGTCACCGATCTGCACGATGTTTGGTGCGGTTTCTTGGATTCGTAGTTCGGGCCAGCGTTCTAACGCGAGTTTGAGCCGCTGGTTGACGGTTACGTAGTCACCGAGGTCAAACGCCATCAGAACGGGTCCAAACTGTTATGCAGGGTGGCGCTCAGCGCTTCCAAGGTGCGAACTACTGACCACAAGGTCCATCGGGCCTCACGAAACATGTCGGCTGCGCATGCGTCACCGCTGCCGCCATACATGCCAAGGTGCTCGTTGAGTTCGCTGTCAGGTAACGCCAGGTCAAGTTGCCAGTCAATGATCGTGGCAAGCAGCTCGTCAATCAGGCGTGTGATCCGCTCTGGTTCGGGTAGTTGTGTCTTGGTCATGTCCCTCCTCTGGTGTTCGACCGTGACGTTTGATGTATTCGGCGCGGCGTTGTTGTGGTGTCATGCCACCAAAAATGCCGTGCCATGGTGGTGGCAGTTCTAATGCGTAGTCAAGGCAGTCGGTGGCGACAGGGCAGGCTGCGCACATTTCGAGTGCTTGACGTGCGGTTTTTGTGTTTGGGTTGCGGCCGTCGCCAGCAAACCAGAGGCGGGTGGGCTGGTGTTGGCAGGCGGCCTGTTCGGTCCAACCCAAATCGCGGCTGCGGTGCCAAGTGATGACGGGCTCAAGTTCGCGGGCGCGTCGGCGTTTCTCACGGTATTCACGGGCTTTCGCGCTGTTCCATGCTTTGCACACGATGCAGCGGCAGCCTGATTTGTAGCCTGCGGCGCGTCCGTGTAGGTCAATGTCAATGTCGTCACGGATCATCGGCACATTGCGTCAGAATCAATTGACATGTACCACGGCTGCCAGCCGCAACCCCACCAGCGTTCGGCCTGCTGATAAATAATCCATGCGGCCACAACGTTGACAGCGGGCACAAACAGCCGCTCAGCAGTGATGCCGTACTGTTCGAGCATCGGCAAATGCACCATGTTGATTTGAAACAGGCCGTGATCACCTGAGCCGACACGGCCCGAGGTGGTGCGGTGCGCGTCCGGTTGACAACGGGACTCAGCCCACATCACACGGTCAGCGTTTGCCCATTGGTCGCGGGGAAACGCTATGGCGAGGGTTGACCACCACGCAGGGCACCGTGCGTCATCGGGAACGGTCGTGGTGGTCGTATTACCAGCCACAGGGCCAGGAGGTTTGCGCTCCAGACCGTCTGCCCTGCCTTCAACGCGCACGGCCCTTGTGGTGGTGTGAGGTGCCAGTACCGGCGGCTCAGGGGGAGGAGCCATCCACACGGGTACCGGTACTGGCGGGCTTGCCTCGGCGTGTTCGTGGTCGGCACCGCCGACACCGAGGCTGAGTCCTAGTAGGCCGCTAAGGCCGAGTGCTGTAACAAACCAAGTTGAATGACGCATGTGTAATCCCTCCTCGAGCGATTAGACATGATTGCTACGCGGCTGTCAAGTACCAATCTGGTTTTTGAGTTGGCTGAGCCGCCAATCAACGATGCGGTCCACGATCCGGAACAGCCAGCCGCGCAGCACATAACGCAGCACGTTATGTCACCAGCCTTCGGCAGCTCGATCAGCGGGCAACAGTGGCGCAGTCCATGTTTTGCCGTGCTCGGGTGTCATCAGCCAGGCGGCTTGCGCGGGCGGCTCAAACCCAAAGTTCTCAGTCATCGCGTACTCGTCATAGCCCTTGAGGCTGCCGTTGACGACGAATGACGGGCCAAACACCAATTGGTGCCAGTGTCCCATGATCAGCAGGTCATACGGCATGCTGAACGCGGCCTGGCGTTGCCGTTTGCGTGCGTCAAGCCGCATGATCGGCGGCCAAATACCGCCAATGCCGCCACCGCCTCGCGCCTGGTCACCGTGGGTCAACATGACGGTGTGCCCATATGACGGGATCAGACAGTCAGCGGCCTCGGATACGTCAAACGTGATGCGTGGATTGTTGGCAAAAATGCGTGCGAGTGCACGGCCGAGGAACCAGTCGAAGTTGTCGCGGGCACGCAGTTTTGCTCGAGGTTTGCGGGTGCGTCGGCCGTGGTTCCCAACCACAACTGGAACATGAATGTTGCCGAACTCGTCGGCCAGCATGCCAATGACAGCGGCCAGGTGGTCAAGCCAGTAGTCGAGGCTGCCGAGCACCGTGTCCTCGTTGGTGGCGGTCAATTCCTCGTGAATGTCACCGCTGAACATGTCGCCACCGAGCGCCACAACGGCACCGTCATACGTTAGGCCGGTCCAATAGTCGCGGGTCACGTTCACAAACCGGCGTGCTGTTTCGTACAGCCGCAGTTTGGCTATTTCACGGTCGTAGGCGTTGACGTGGTGCATTTCGGCAGGGTTGACGACCTCATCAAGGTGCAGGTCGGACAGCATCAGCCACGGTGTTGCATGATGTTTCGTTTTTGATTTCGGCGGGCTGCTCAACCATTTTGGTGGTTGCGGTCGTGTCCCAATTTTGGACAGCACACCGAGCTCACGCTCTAGGCGTTTGCGGGTTTCGTCTTGGTCTTTGAGGCGGGCCTGCAGTTCACGCACTGTTTCTTCGAGCAGTTCGTGTTGTTGTCTGCCCTCGTCGGACAGGCCGTCAGCAATGCTCATGTTTCACACCTGCAACTGCCGTTGACATGCATTTGTGTGACACGGATACCAAGGTCAACACCGTTGGCGTTCAAGGTGTCTGTTAGTCGTTGTGCGGATGGGCCCGCTCCACGCGGCTGCAGTTTGCGTTTCTCACGTATCTGGTGCATGTAATCCTCAACAGCGGCGCGGTCAGTGTCGTCGGCCTGGTCAAGCCAACGGCCAAACGCGCAACGCGGCCGATCTACGGTCGCCAAATCGTCAGCCAAACCCATGTGCCCTCCTCAAGTTGCTCAATCTTCGGTGGATCGTTTGCCGATAATCGGTTCAACGGCTTGGCCGGTGCGTGCCGCGACACCGTTGCCGATGGCGTAGCCGACCACGCTGGAAATGATCGCCAGCACCGCGTCACCTTCTAACACTTCGAGCGCGCCAAGCACTGAAACACAAATCAGCGCAACCAATGCAATTGCGGCCTTTGGGACGTTGACCACGGTGATGGCGTTTTTTGTCATTTGATGCCTGCCTGAATGTCGATCAGCACATGGCACGGGCCGGACGTGTAGACCTGGACAGTGCCGTCAGTCCTTACCGGTGTCCATGCGCT
>Ga0222718_10001830_pt1 | contig 19693 bp, 16 predicted proteins | sample C33_27DmetaG_FD_165045 | JGI IMG/M metagenome (GOLD analysis project Ga0222718, IMG submission 165045) | Estuarine water microbial communities from San Francisco Bay, California, United States - C33_27D | ecosystem: Environmental > Aquatic > Marine > Unclassified | place: USA: California... | reverse complement strand
ACTTAGCAGATTCACCCACCACGGGCTTTTGAAACTGATCAGGAGCCACAGTCCCATAACGAGTTACAGTATCAGATATTGGCATAATATTAATCTAAGTCTATGTTTTTAAAGAACTTCTGAGTTGCATTAAAGTTATTTAGAACTTCTTCATCCTGTAAAGGTTTAGAATAAAATCTAGTGCAGCCTATGTAACCTCTAAGACCACTAACCTTTCCACCGTAAATACCCCCCATGAAGTTTCCTTCAGGATTTCCATCTGTGTATCCACCCCCAATAATCCAAGGAGTGAAATATGTATCTAGTTTTGGACCTTTTGTAAGTGCCTCTACAGATTCAGAACTTACTATGGAAGAAGCATATTCGAAAGAGTTTGCCTGATACACCGAGGGAGCTTTAAATACGTCGCCCCTTCTTGTAGTTCCAAAAACTTCTTGATATGAGGATGCACTAATTAAAGATCCGTCAAGGTAAACTTTAACATAATCTTTAGCTGGGTTCATTGTGAGAGAAAGTTGACAGAACTCTTCCCCACAGCTAGATATGGCTTTATTATTGACAATATCATTAACAGGGATTACCATACCTCGCCAGCTATCCCGCTCACAATCAATACCTCTATTAGCTATAAAAGCAACTCCTGAATCATTGTAGGATTGAGTAGGAGCAAGGACTAAAGACAAATCAGATAAAGGATTATCATTCAGATTATTACTAGCCGGTAAGTTTTGAGTAAACCTCCTATCCCTAGTGAATCCATACACTATACCCCTAACAACAGTAGCTCCGTCATCTTTCTTGACATTCTCAGTATCAGACTGAGAATTCTTTATTGGGTTATACCCAGTATTTTCATTAGCCAATATCAACCTGTATAATGCAGAGGTAGACGTATCGTCTACATAGTAACCATCGTCAGAGGACAGGCTCGGCATATGAATCCAAGTCTCAAAAGAACTACCCTTAGGGTTGTAGAACAAGTCCTGTAGCTGAGAAACTTCCGGTAGTCTAATATAGCTACCCACCGAAGATAGGATAGAATTATTAGAACTGTTAATCTTGCAAATACCTTCTAGTTTAGCTATCCCAAGCCCCTTGTCGAACACAGAAGAAGTTTCACCTACGAGTTGACCATTGTGAGAATCTTGATATCTGCTGCTATTTCTGAGGTCAAAGTTAGACTCAAAGGGCTGACTATTATCGGCAGTAAGATAATTGTATAACACTTCAAGATTTTCTTCAACAATCCTAGTATTTATCTGAAGGCTAGGTGCAGAAGATACAGAGGACGCATTATCAACCACCTCACCCTTTGCTATATTTGATAAGTAGATATGCTCTAATATTAAGGGATCAGGCGTATCAATCTTTTCAGTAAACTTAACATCTAAAGGCAATACAACCCCAGTAACATCTGCTTGATCAAGAATTATGCTTCTCTGAGCTTCAATCCCAACTAAAAAGTTAGTTCCCGCTAAGTATGAGAAATCGTTTATAGGTATTTCCCCAGGTTTAAATACGGGAGCTTCTTTCAGGAATGTAGGAATTTTAACAGCAATCTCAATTTGCTTCTTCCTCTTATTAATCTTATCTTGAAACTGAGAAGTTTGAGAAAGTAAAACTTGTCTAGCGTTGTCAATAATAGCTACCCCAGCCTCAGCATCAATCAAGTCTTGAAGTTCTGAAGACACATCATAAACTCTCCTATCCTTCTGGCCTTCCAGGTTAAGCAAGAGTTCGTCTTTCGTATAGAACTTAGTGAGAGATTTAGAATCGTCAATAATGTTAGGATCTAATACGCTATTAAAGTAGGACTTGAGACTTTTTGAAGAAGTTGGTACTCCCCTCCCACCCAGGCTAGGATCAAACTCTAATCTCCACAGATTAGCGTTCTTATCGTCCTCGCCTCCTCTTAAGCCACTATCCCTTTCAGAAAGCTCTAAAAGAGCAGGCTCTATACCGCTAGTTTGAGAATCATAGTAAAGACCGTCTATAGATAATACAAACTTACCACTCTTAGATCTTGGAGGACCATTATCAAGCCTGAAAACGGATTCAATAGTGGTTAAGTCAGCATTGGGCTCAAGTTCAGGATTTAAAGTTCTTTGAAGAAGAATGTCATCAATAATCCTTATCTGATTGTTAACTGCGTCTATAAAAGCTTGGGCCTGCTCCGCTTGTCTTAGGTAAACTCCAAGCTGAGAGTCTATCATGTCATTATAAGCAGCAGGGTTAGAAGCAGCAAGTTCTTCTCTCCTTTCAGACGCATTACCATTTGTATAATCGAGATACTGTTTATACTTATCTAAGCAATCTTTGGCGGCATTATACCTGTCCCTCAACTCATTAAAGGCAGCCGCAGCAGCTTGAGCGAATCCTATGAAAGTACCTATGACTCCGGTAATTCCGCTGATTAAATCTAAACCCATTCTAGAAAAATCAGAGAAGTATCCAAAGAAGCCATCTCTATTAGGGAATAAAGAAATACCTAAAAGATCTCTAATGTAAGAGTTGATTCTCCTAATAATGCCATCAGCAATAGCCCTGCCCATAGCCAAGCTGTGACGCAGAGCTAGAAGAATAGGGCTTGGTATTAAGTTTAATACGTCAGCAGCTAAATTTAGCATACAACTGGGAACTCCTAAAGAAGTTCCAAGATTTGCGTTTCCACCGTCAGCTAGAAAGGACTTTGCGTCAAATGCCATTAGACTGCTCCTCCGCCGTCAGCGCCGGGAACTCCATCGGCATAGTCATTGGGTATTGGCGGGACTATCACGGGAGGAGTGGGGATCGCAGGGAGAGATACGTTTATTGGGGTCGCGGGGACCGGGGCGTTGGGCGCGGCGGAGGAGCCGCCGGTCGGCCCTGTCGGATGGAAAAGGTAAGGTATAGTATTCAAAGTAAGCACGCCGCCATTAACGCTAGTGGATCCTCCACTATTAACACTTGTTGACCCTATAGAATTAACGTCTACCGCCTGACCTGTGATACTTGTAAGCCCGTTAGAGTTTACAGAGACAGCGGCATTACTATTGATAGATGCAGCGCCTTGAGCATTTACGGACGCTATCCCACCTGCATTTAATGATATAGAAGCACCTGCATTTAAGGTGATTGCGCCGCCAGCGTTCAAACTTATATTGGTAGGTGTAAACAATTCGATCTCTCCTGTAGCTCCGTTTATAGTTATTTTACCAGTATTAGTAACTATATGTATCCTACTTACAAGACCAAGGGCTGCTAAAGTAACATCCTTCCACCTACTCTTAACTCTGACATTGCCAAACCAGGGGGGAAGGCCATATAAACCCCAAGAGTTATTCTCAATATTGATATCCCCTCCATCAATAACTCTCATGTTTATATCACCAGCTATACACTTATACTCATGAGACCCTTGAGTTTCAATCGCAAAGCTCCTAGCACCATAGGCTTCATTAGGCTCAGACCCATTCAGAACAACTGAATCCCCATCGGCATTCCTTATCTGAACTCCTAAAGGGCACACCGTAACCTCTTCACCACCTTCAGCTTTTAATATGACATTGTTATCAATTTTGTTAGCACTGTGGTCCCTGTGAATATAAAGTCCAGCGCCAGCAGTATTAGTGAAATACTGCATAGTGGGTTGACCCTGTGAGTTATATGCAGGTAAGTCATTTTCTGGTAAGACATTAAACTTGGTATCCTGATCTTCTTCCTCTAAATCTTCTTTTGAAACTATAGTAGAAATGTAGTAAAACTCGCTCTCATCCCTACCCGCAGATTCATTCCAAAAAGCTAGGATCTGATCACCCTTAGAAGGTATTCCTAAAATACCTCCTGAGTTTACTTTAAAGAAGGGTGAAGTGTATGTCACTTTATAAGCATCGGCACCAACCTCTGGAAACATAGCCCAGAACTCAGCCTCCATACTACTGTCCACGTTAGATATTACTTGTCCTCTTACTGCTTTCATTTTTTATCGTTTAAAGATTTTGCACGTTTTATCCAATCAATTAGTGTGATACTGGAGTTGGGCATTGTCGATGCTGATGTTTTTTCATCCCTGGGTAGCAACCTAGACAACTTAAACTCTGAAAAAGCATCCGAGTTAGATAAGAAGTGTCTTACTTCTAAAATATTATATCTACCAGTAAACACTGACTTTAATGGCTTTCCTGATAAAACAGACCCTCTTATACTGTTTTGAAGTCCAAACAAGAAACAATGTTTATTAAACATAGGAGGGTGATTAAAAAAAGGTAAAGTCCTAATATCAGCTTTTGTTGTCAGTCTGTTGAAGTCTTCGATAACACTGGCATACGCTTTATGGCGGTTACCCATATCTACAGTTATTCTAGGGCCTGGGTTAGGCAAGTCGTCATCAGCGACTAGGAATGATATTAGATCAAGAAAGTCCAATGCTTGAACAGTAGAAGATGGACCATTCTCTAAAGACTCTACAATGAAATCTTGGAAATCATTATCAGTTTCTATTAGGTTTGTAACACTGGCTAATATTGCTTGCTGATTTCCGAATTCCTTGTTTATGCCTTTACCTTTCAGGTATCCCGTAATTTTATTAATAAACGTTTCGTTATTCTTTACAGTTTGTTGAAACTTTGCGTTACTAGCTGCTACCTTTATTTCAGAATCAGGGGTTAAAGATTTTATGGTATGAAGGAATGCTTGATTTTTATAGTCAACTCTCAATACGTTAGAGTTTTTAACATTATGCATGAAGATAAAGTCGTTAGGTTCAAGAGCTTTAGAAATCTTTGAGGTGTAAGGTCCGAAGTCCGGTTGCTCCCCAAAAGAAGATGTTCTCTTTGATACTGAGTAGAATTCTTGCTTAAACTGCTCTTGATAACCATCCCAGTTAGGGGTAGGTTTAATAACATAAGTAAACGTAGCATCTGGCACTTTATTACTTGTAATGTCTGACTTCAAATTAAATCCTTCCTCTGGGTATATAAGCTTTTTTATAACGTCCCTATCACCAAATATAATAGCTGGCGAGAAAGCGTCTTTTATAATGTTGTTGTCATAAAGAAGTTTTAATATCTTCGTATCATTCTCTTCAAAAAAACAATAATCAGCATTATTATCCATGTAGGGTCTTAAACCAGCAACAAACTTATACAAAGGATCAAAAGCAGGTCCAGAGGCTTTTTCGTTAGAATCGCGGCCCCATAATTTACGCATGACCATTTTAGCTTTTGTTATGACATCTATTTTGTCTGTCTCAGTGGTGTAGTCGGGGTTTGAACGAATGGCATCAAACTTTTGAATACCCCTAGTTATCCCCTCACTCGATTCGACACTAGCGGTAACAGTCTCAGGATAACCGGGGAATCTCAACTCTCCGGTTGCTTTATTTCTAATATTAGGAGTGATAGGAGATCCGTTTGATTTTTCCCAATCGGCCCTTCTAAGAACAGCGGCAGCTTCCCCAGCGGTTTTAGTTATTATGCCCTTTAACTTATCTTCTTGGCTTATTTGAGAATTAGTAATTTCATATAGTGTGAAAGGCTCGAACGACAACTTTTCTAAGCTATCTGCATAATACTCCAGCAGATCACTGCGAAGCTGTCGTCGAGAGCGACTCCCACTGCGCGATGGGGAGATGAACTTGCTGTTTGCCTTATAAACCAAATGCCTTATCAGTTTACTCTTAATAGAGTTGTCTGATGTTTCAAGATAGGTAGCCATTGAGCGAAAGCCCCTATCCAACAATTCATCAGATATTTCATTAGCTAGCGGTATTTCTCTTTCAGACCCGTTTAAACCTTTTTCAAAATTAGATCCAACCAAAACGTGGGTTCCGCCCGGTCCCCAGGACATAGCAAACCATTCATCACGGAGAGTTCTAAGGAAGGGGCCATCCTCCCCTCTAGCATACTTTTTAATCTCTTCTATTCTAGATTCAATTCTGGAGTTGTTAACTACCTTAGTTCTTCTAGAATTTAATGAAGTGGATGTTGAGCCTTGCCCAGAATTCTTACTAGCTTCGCTCCTCGTTTCAAATGAATTTTCTTTAACAGTCCCTAAAGTAGGTGAGATGCTTATACCGAAACTATTAAGCTTACCTGAGTGGTCTAGTATATCCGCTCCCCTGTAGTCCTTTAATAGGACAGGGGATTCATCCCTAACATCCTCTTCTTTCTCATTCCCACCTTCACTCTTCCTAGTAGGTCTAGTGCTTTTGTCCAAGTCTACAGGGAAAATGGGCAGTATATTACCTCTAGGCACACTGGGGAATAAGTTGTTTATATAGCATTTAAGTAAATTTCTTATCCAATAATTAAAAGCTGGTGTTTGGGTGACCGTAATGTAGTTTTCATCATACCCTTGAAATGTAGGGAATATGCCTCTTATCACCGGGAACTCCACTTCAGCCTCAATCTTTATAGGTCCATACTTTGTATGTTTAGAATCAAAAACAGATTCCAACCTAGTGTAGGAACCGTCATTTATAAAGTTATTAGAGAAGCATCTAATACTTTCTGCATTTGCTGTGAAGTATAATGAAACTTCTTTAACTCCATCATCAGTTAGCTTATGAGAAGCTTCGGAAAGAATGAACCGATAAGGTCCAGACCAAGTTCTAATATCATCACCAATACCAAACGAAACAAAGTAGGTGCTGTCATCATCACCCCCAGTGTCCTGGGAAGGTGCGTTAGCATCTGAAGGTGACCTGCTTAGGAAGGCTGCTCTTTTTTTCTGTATACGACTTTCAGCTAAGGACTGTATTGGGTGTTTATTTAACACAAAAAATTCAGATATTTCTGAAGAGTCTACTAGTTTTAAAACCGAGTAAGCCTGGGTGCCTCCCGTAGGAAATTTGGCATCAAACTCTAAAAAGCCCATACCACGACCGGGAGACAGTATCAATAGGTTGTCTCTAGTCTCAGTATCCAAATCCTTAATAAAATTATCTAAGCTGGCTCTAGCTCTGTTTTTAGGGAAAAATAAATTCTGAACAACAGCTTTAGATTTGGTTACAATAATATTGTAAGGTTTAGATTTCATACTAAAGATCCAATATTCTTATAGTATCCCCAACATTTAATTGTTGAAAAGGGTCATAAACATCATTAGCCCAGCATATAAGCCAATCTAGAGACGGAGTTTCGTAAAACAGTTCAGAGATTTTATCAGCGCGGTGCTCGTATCCTGGGGGGATAGTCCCCTCTAAGTAAGACATATTATCAATATCATCTATAAAACTTCTAAAGGATAACGAATTTAAAGACGTAGCTACCTTTTTATTCTTGTGCGTAGCTTCTAAGTATCCAACTTTTAAATGATTATTATAAGACGCCATAATCGTCACCATCTCTCCCTATCAATCCGTTGTAAGGATCAATATCATTATTACTTATAATAGACTCCCAACCTGTAAGATTATCTCCAGATAAGACTTCACCTGGGACGTAATCTCCAAAATCTCCTGTTCGAGACTCTACTAACTCCATTGTTATCTGGAATCTCTTAGGAGTTAAAGTTTGAAACTCATAGCCCGCCTCCTCTAGGACAGTCACTCCATAGTTCTCCACTAAACAAGGGACATTAACATAAGAAGTTCCGTGGGTAAGCCTAACGATAGGAGGACCATAAGTAGTGTTATCAGATCTGTTTAAAACGGTGCCTCTGATTAGGTTAAGCCAAACAATAACCATGTTAATATACTTATTCACAGCAGAATAGTCGGCATCAGGATTATACTTCTTTAATATTTTCTGATTAGCATTTAAAGGGGCTCCGTTTGTCTGCGTTGGGGGGTAGCCTGGGAATCTTAAGACCCCAGTTTCTTTATTAGGCACATTAGGCGTAATGGGCCTATCAGAAAATATTTCTTCAGGAGGAGCAGCCGCTCTTGTTATAACATCCGCCGCTTGCCTGTAGTAGTTACGGTGTATCTCAGCATGATTCTTACCTAACCCACCAGTATCCTTAATAGGAAAATCATACTTACTAGCGGGATTAGCGGGTGCGGGGTTTGGGCCTGTTTCAGGATACCCAGGGAACCTTAACTGCCCAGTCACTTTATTTCTAACATTAGGGGTTATCGGTCTTTTCTTAAGATTAAAATTATCTTTCGCAGTTTCTTTACTAGTAAAAAATAAATTAAACTGTCGTTTAAATTTGTCTGTTATTCCTTCTTCAGTATCCATCTGCATTAAGTGAGGTAAGCTTATATGGAAAGTTAAGGATAACTTCCTAGACTCAGCACCGGCATATGAGAAAAGTTGTCCAGCCCTGCCAACTAGATTATAAGTATTTAAATTTGCTTTACCCTTTTCAGATATTATTGGATTTTCTAAAAAAGGAATAAAGGTTCTAATAACTCTATCCCCTGACTGCGGGAACTCTAAAGTTAAATGAGACCTCTCATGTAAAGCTCTTTTAAGTTTATCAAGTTTATAAGTTACCACTTTAGTTACCCCCTATTGGATCTTTAGGTATACTTTCAATTTTGGTGTTCAAATTGAGTAGTTGTTTATTCATCCCGTCAAGCTTTTCTTGAGAAGCCGGGTCACTTACAAGAGCCAACTCATGGGCTCGCCTTACATAATTAGACATAAATTGTAATTCCCTAGTTTGTTTCGCGGCGGCTGCTTTCTTTTCAGCCTCAGACTTACTCCTCTGCTTCTCAATCTCTTCGGCTGTCTTTTTAGGATTCTTTTTCGTTTCTTCCCCAAACTCATCCATAGCACCTGCAATAGCACCGGCTAAACCGCCCAAAGCCCCACCAATCACATTGCCAAATCCAGGGAAGAAACTACCCAGCATAGCCCCGGTCCCGGCCCAAGCCGCAGCTTTGCCAAGGACGTTAGTACTCTTATCTACAGTGCTACCTTCTTCAAACCCTAAAGACCTTTCACCCATATCTAAAACGTCTCCTAAGAAAGAGCCCGCTATGGCTAATGGACTGGCTTTAGCTACTCTGCCCACACCTTTAATCAAACCACCAGCAGCTTTTAAACCTTTTCTCCCTCCAAGTTTTAATCCTAGTTTCTTTATACCTTTACCCCCTTTCATTCCAGGAAGATTTGAAAGAGATTCTAATGCGCCGCCTGCTGCTCCCATGGCATTTATAGCTATAGACATAGAGTTTAAAGCTGGAGCGATGGCGGCTAAAGGCTTATATATGTTAGTCCCAGCATTGAAAAAGAAGTCATTAGCTTTTTCTCTAGCATTCTTAAGTGACTCCTTTTCTTGTTCAGCGGCCATTGTAGCTTCTTTATTGATTTCTACCCCAGCATCTTGAAGTTTTGCGATTCTTAATAAAGCTTGGTATTGAGATTCGTTTAAGCCATACTGCGATACAGCGACCCTGCGGGCAGCAGCTAAGTCCTCAGGTGAACCCCCCTGACCTAATAGTTTCTCATTAGTTGATTGTATTTTATCTAATAAAGGAGTAAGCTGTTCAAAAGAAGTAAGACTTCCTTCGGCTACCTTCTGAGATAAGTCCCTAGCCCCTAGAAGATTGATTGAAGCTAAGTTATCTAAAGAAGGTGTGAGAAGTTCTGCTAAAGAAGCTAAGTCTTTATCGGAGACCACACCCCCGGTTTTAGCTTTTATATCAGTAGCTAGGGTGCCCATACCTTCAGCCGCTTGATCACTAAACATAGCAGCAGTTTCCATCTCATTTGTTAGGGCCTCTACTGCTTCTATTAGTTTAGAGTTAGAAACTTGGTAAGTATCTGATAAGTTTTCATTTGTCCTACTCAAACGATCAATGACCCCATAGTTCTTACCAGTTACAGATAAGAGCCTAGCGTTCATTGCTTGCAAACCTTCAGTCCCTTGCCCGGTAGCTATGAGAACTTCATTTAGACTATTAACGCCGGTAGTATTTTTACGGATACCAGCATCAAAATTGCTAAGAAGAGTTGCTGCTAGCTCCCTTTGACCGACTGTGGAATTCTCCAGAGCTTGGCTGTTCTCTTGCATAAACCTTATATTGTCTATGCCCATAGCATAACCCTGTAATTGCTGCTGTTCTAAGGCTTCAATGTTTTCGGTTAGCTTATTAGTTATATTGTAAGAGGATATTAGTCTCGTACCCAAACCACGCATAGCCGTGGTATTGGAATTTACTACCCTTCTAAATGATCTAAAAATACCATCGAAAGCTGAGACTACTTTTTTACCAGGATCAGGGTTAGCCGGTGGGGGGTTCGGAGGAGTAGCTGGAGTATTTGGCGGCTTATTGCCGCCGGAGCCGCCGGTTGGGGGCGGCGGCGATGGGGGTGTCGGCGGCGCTGGGCCGCTTGCTGGCGCGCTGGCCTTACCGGTTATATCATCAATTTTCTTTTTAAGATCTTTAAAGCCTTCAGCTAACTTATTAGTGGGGTCTCGAAGGTCTTTAAAAGACTTTACACTTCTTGTAATCTCATCATTAAACTTTACAAATTCTCTGTTAAAGTCAGGAAGAAGTCCATTAGTGAGTTGACCAAAATCTTTATTAAACTTGTTAGTTAAGCTAGTCTGATCTGATATTTCGGACGCTGCTTTGCTTATTTCGTCAGCAAATGATGTCATTTGCTGGTATACGTAGTCCATCTCACTCATCTTCTAAATCCAAATAAACTTTTAAAATATTCCTTAGTCCCATCAAACGAAAAGTTCTAAACTTTTTAGTATCATCTAAGAACCCAGATTTCTTCAGGTCTTGATAATCAGCCTTAGACTCGTTGTTGTATATATTATTTAGTAACTGCGTAAAATCACCCTCGTCTAACCCTCCAATATCTAAGACATTGGAAAGTCTGGTACCTTTAAGAGAAGTGAATAATCCAGAAGTTGTTTTTTTAGAAGCTAAGACATACCCATACCTAGAAGAGCCCATATAATCAAACTGGATGAGGTCTCCAGGTCTAAGCCCAGAGTAAGATGTTTCTCTAACTTTATACTTTCTTTCATTAGCAAATAAACGCTCTCTAAGCTCAGGTAACAAAAAGTAAATCATTGTAATAATTTGTAACTTTTACTATATTTAGTAATTTTCTGGAGTAGGTGTGCTCTATAACTATTTATATAATATGAGCACTTTAGAAGAGGACTTAGTCGAAATTATTGATTTACTTAACTTTACTTTCTCTAGTAAATTTGTAGATAAATGGAGTTTTAAATACGGTAAAAGGTTACCTAGCCTCTACCAGATAAGACTTTTAAAGTCTTTAGACACTAGGAAGCCTTTAAAGATGCAAACTCTTTATAAGTTTTTAGTGGTTGACTCAGGTTTTAATAAAGAAGTTATCGAATCTTTCCTTGAAGATGTTGATTACGAGATATACTTCCCTATAATAAAAGGAAAACTAAAAGACATATGAGCAACAGAAACACAAGAGATTCCTTCTATCGCGGCAATTTTATCTCGAAGCACGGCATCGACCCTGGCCCTTACGGGAAGGGTGATGACCTCGCCGGTCTCCTGTTGTTTATAGGTGCCGTTCTGGTTGGGATTCGTTACTTCTTCTTCGACTGATCTTTCTTCAGTTCCTTCTGCTCGTCAATCCGCTTGCACACAGTCTGCTCTGACTGGAACTTCGGGCACGCTTCCTTATACTCACACCAGTCACAGAAAACGTTCTCCTGAGCCCAGAACTCATCCTTCTTTTTCTTGCGGATTCGCCAGACCTTTTCAGTCTGTTTTTTCTTCCATCTTTCTATTTGGAACTTGGAAAACTTAACAGTTACAAAGTTACCTGTAACTGGGTAGTAATGGGCGCAGTAGATTTGATCATAAGGCACGTCATACGTCTTGTGAATAGCGTAGGCATACCCCTTTAGTTGGTTATCATCCATGAGAGTCCTCTTCTTTTTCTCTCTCTTGGATGTCTTATAATCAATAACAAGATAGCCACCATCAGTCCCCTTGATGACGCGGTCGATTACACCAATAAAGTTAATGTCATGTTTTTCATCTAAAGGTAGCGTGAACACCTGCTCTGTGGAAACCGTCTCCCCCATTTTCTGATTCCACAGAAGGAAGTTCTCTAGGCAAGACTTCATTCTATCATTCTCACGGAAAGGAACCTTGTAGACCGAACGCTCCTGTTCAGCAATCCTTAACAGAGACTTGATGTCTTTTTCTTTGTAACCCAGTTCAAATATCTTGTGAATAAAGGATCCGAAGTTCAAGGCATCCTCATTCTTAGCTCCGAATCCCGGCAGCTTCAAGATATACTTCAGTCTGTATTTCCACAGGCACTGGTCTATAATGTCACTCTTAGAGGCACTAATACTATTTATAAACATGGACTCCGATTCCTTCATTAGAAAATACTGTCTAGACAGGTTCCAGTCTAATTATAGACTTCAGAGTGACGATACGGAATTAGTTGTGCCATCTATCTTTCTAGATAATGACTACAAGCGTCACATGTCTATCAACACCGAAACTGGCCTGTGGAGGTGCTTTAAGACTGGTGAGGTTGGTAACTTTCTTAAGCTATATGCGATTCTTGAAAAGTGCAGCTATCGGGAAGCCTACGAAAAGTTTGTATTCGAAGACTTCATGTCTGGATACAAAGGGAGTAGACCCCTTGAGGAGTTCGACCCTAACGAAATTGATTCTGACCTGGATGAAGCCGATAACTTCAAGGTCGTTGATGATCACCCCTTTATTGTGGGGCGTGGACTCAACCAGTTTAAGTTCTTCCTAGCCACAAACGGCAAATACAAGGGAAGGTTGATTATCCCGTTCATCAATCGCAATGGAAAGTTGTTCTACTTCCAAGGCAGAGCACAGGGGGACGAAAAGCCTAAATACCTGAACTGTAAAAACCTCAAGAGTTCCCAGGTCCTATACCCCTTCGATTATGCCTCTCAGGAGCCCCTGTACGTCACTGAGGGCGTCTTTGACTGCCTTAGCCTCCAGGCGGTAGGGTTGAATGCAACGACGACTCTAAGCTGCTTTACAAGCCGTGAGCAGATACTGCAACTCAGCCAGTATACAGGTCCGCTTGTTTGTGCTTTCGACAATGATGAAGCAGGGACGAAAGGTCGCAGAAAGTTTATGGACCTTGCTCACTGGATTCGCAGGGATGACTTGTTCTCCGTTGTACCCCCCGCTCCCTACAAGGATTGGAATGAGATGCTCGTTAAGAAAGGGTCAGACTTCCTAAGAGCGGAGGCTGAGAAGATTGGAAAGCTAGATGCACTTCACCTAATGTATCTAGCGTATGATAAAGGCCATATCATTTGATACAATGGTCTGATTCAAAGCTGTGAACTTAAGTTTAGCAACATAAGTTCCTGTTTGTGAACCTAGCTTACCATCAAGCATACGAGGGTGAGTCTTGAGTTCTTCGGTATCAAAGGTAAAGATTACAGTATTTTCTGAGGTAGTATCCATCAGGCCAGATGTCTCAGTATAGCCAGAGACTGTTACCCTAGCCTCAAGGTTGCGGTCCTGATTCTTTTTGTAAATCTCAAGCATTGGATCAGTAACTAGCGATTGCTTAAACAGGTTTACAATGCTGCGGTCAATGTTAGCATTCTCTAAAGTGAACTCGTTAGTGAACTTAAGATCCACTTTAGAGCCTAAGACGATGTGATTATTCTCTAACCTAGTAGCGACGCGGAAGAGCAGTGGCTCTGTAACAGCAAAGAACCTATCCTCAGTGAGAGTAAACTCATTGATAATAGTGTCTAACTTAGAGTTTGCTGCTCTTTGGACAGTCCATACGTCAATGTAACTACCCGTCTTATCTAGAGTATTGGGTATTATGGTATTCTGGCTTGAGAAAGTAAACTCACCCGCTTCAGTAGCGTTATCTAATACTACTGCATACTTACCTTGAGATAGCTTGTATATGCTGGATGTAGACCCCCCAGTATAACCATTAGGGTCAAAGTCAGTGCTGGTAGTGTCAGAGTTTTCGTTAGAGAAGTGCATCAGGATACTACCTGTTACACTCCCTTTAATCTCATTGTTTGAGCCTATTACTGAACTAGGGGACTGATTATCTTTATCCGCAAAGATAGAGACTCCGCTAATGGACTCAGGATCGTAGTATTGCCCGTCATTTATAAAGTATAACACAAGGGCAGTCGGACCTTGTACAGTGGGCCTTTCATGTCTCGTAGTGACTTGATTATCGTTGATTTTCATGCTAACTCTCCAGCTTCTTTAGCTCTTCAGTATAGAACTTAATAAACATTGACCTTTCTTTCTGATTCATTATTTTCACATCAGAGTAAGATAAGCCTACCTTGTTTATTAATATATACGCTTGATAAAGAAGATCCTCTTGAGATAAACTGTCAGTTAGCTCACTGAAAAAAAAGTGACATCAAGTGGGATTGCTAATGTTTCAGAGTGTTGACATTCGGGACAATCAAATATGAATCTGGGATCAATGCCATATTCCGATTTGTTGATCTCCGCTATGATCTTTTTGATATCCATAATGTGCATTCTTTTAATGGCTTTGGATATAAAAATAGGGTCTTCGTTACCGTCAATAGATTCCACAAACCTGTAGATGTTCTTGAACAACTCTTCAGAACTATTTAAAAAGTATTCTTCTCTGCTTCTAGGGAATCTAACATGAACTTTAACCTTTAACTTAGGGAGCATAATTTCTCTAGGATCTTCAAGGTCATCGGATACTTGATTCATGTTTAAGTGCTCAGATAAGGCTAAACTTGTTTTTATTTGGGTATCGCAGTTGGGGCAAGTAATAGTAAAGTCGTATAAATCTCCATAGGAAACTTCTCTAACTTTCATGAGAAGAAACATCTTGTCCATAGAAAGAAGTTCTTCCACCTTTACACCCTTGATAGTCTTTTCTAAAAGATTAGAAACAATATCCCCCTTGGAGCCCTTAGATCCGAGAATACTCTGCTCATCTAAGAACGTTAAAGGGCTTATTGTTACCCCCTGGAATCCTTTGTAAAACTTACCCTTTGAAGGAATGTCAACAATAGTTATAGGCTCATCGTTATAGTCCCCAAACAACGCTTCTAAATCAGACTCTCTGCTCGGCGTTGCTTTTTCTTGAATTTTCTTAATATCACTCATATAAAACCTCTGTCTTCACATCTACTATTATAGTATATGAAGATAACTGTAGGTAACTTAACGTCTACGTTAGAAACAGATAATCCTAAGATAATAGCAGCCTTGAAAGATAAATACTCATTTCCCGTGCCGGGTTACCAGTATTCGTCTGCTTACAAGAATAGAAGATGGGATGGCAAAAAGAGATACTTCACATCTAATGGTAAGTTCAGGACTGGTATCTTAAGACGCATACTAAAAGATTTAGAAGAGATCGGTGCTAAAGACATTGAATGGGAAGACAGGCCGGAACAAGAAGAGCACTTTATCCCAGCAGTAGGTAAGTTTGAATACCGCGAATACCAGGAAAAAGCTATTTACCAATGTCTAAAAAGAAAGCGTGCTATTGTAGACAGCCCTACCGGATCTGGTAAAACCCTTATTATGGCTGGATGTATTGCGGCCCTACAGCATGGGAAAGATATCACAGCAGTTGTTCTTTTCCGAGAGAAAGGCATTCTCAACCAGACTTACGAGTTCTTCAAAGCATGTGGTATCAGAGATCTTGGCTACAACTCAGGAGAAGGGTATGTCCCAGGTAAGATCATGTTATCCACAGTTCAAAGTATTGAGCGTATAACTGACACACACCTGCAAGCTGATTTGCTTATGGTTGATGAAGCCCACCAATTCTGTAAGGGTGAGACCACCATAGCAGCCGTTGAGAGCTTCCCTAACGCCTCCTACAGGCTTGCTTTTACCGCTACACCTCCCAGGGAGGTAGCAAAGGATATCAACGCTAGGATGGTCTTAGAGGGCGCTTTCGGGGCTGTGTATACAACAAGGACAGCAGAAGATCTAATCAAAGACGGAGCTTTGGCAAAGCCTGTTATCCAGGTTATAGATAATACTCCCGTATCATCTGTCAACGAAGATCTTTCATACCTTGAAGTTTACGATGAGTATATTGTAAACTGTGATAGACGCAACGACAAGATTAAGACAGTTGTATCGAGAGTGTATCAATCTAACCCTAAAGCTAAGATTCTAATACTTGTAAAGAACTTGCAACATGTAGAAAACCTACAAGAGCGTATAGATAATTGTTACACAATCGAGGGTAAGGACGATATCGAATCTAGATACGATGTGATAAAAAGATTCGTGGATGATGATAAGCCTGCTACTATTGTAGGGACTACAGTTATGCAAACTGGTATTAGTATTGACGAGATTACACACATGGTTAATGCTAGAGGATTATCTGGTGAAGTTCCTACCCTACAAGGCTTAGGTCGAGGTATTCGTAAAGCCGAAGGTAAGGACACTATGTATTTTTACGACTTCTACGACAGGATACCCTACTTAGAGCAGCATTCCAAGAATAGAATAAACCACTACAAGAGATTAAAGTTTGAGGTAAACAATGTCCGATTCTGAGATATTAAGCAAGGAAGCACAGGTTGATACGATCAACAAGATTACGAAAGATCAGCAAAACATGATCGACGGTTGTATAGATGTCCTAAAGGGGATCAAAGAAGGTAAGAAAATCTCCGAGTCAACCCTGCGTAACCTAAACAGCGTTATGAGAGAGTTAGACTCATTACGTGAGTTGTTTTACACTCGACTGTTCAACTCTCTTAAGCGCGGTGATATGCTGCTAGGTTAGGTTACTCTGACTCTGGTGCATTAGGTAAGACCTTTGCCCTCACTGAGTCAATAGTAAAGTATTTCTCAGTGACCGTAGCGAAGTTTTGATGTCTTATTTCAAAAAGTATATCATTAGCAACAGTGCTGGTCAACGTGGCTTCTGAATGCATCACACCTTCCCTATGCATAGATCCAAGGTTTCCCTGACCGGATGTAGAAAAGCCCTGTGATCCTTGTGTAAACGTTAGGAATACGTGATACTTATTGCCAGTCATAGATGCTAATTTTATATTTAAGTGATACCTCATTGGGTTCGTTCCCGTACCCTGGGAGGTTTGAGAGTTAAATATACCAACACCACCCATGGTAAAAGCCATTCTAAGGTCACCACCAGTTCCGGCATTATTGAGATGACGACCGTAGTAGTCAATTTCAACGTCCTTATAATCTCCTAAGGTTCCTGAAGGGATAGTGAACGTGTAAGCTTCAGTTAACGAGGCACTGGCTGAACTCGCATCAAGCCTAACTAAAGGATCTCCACCAGAAGTATGGAAAGTGTTTGGGACTCCATTTTGAGAAAGAAAGCCATCGGATTCAGCTACACGCTGTCCCTGCCACTTAGTTCCATTATACGTTAGAACCTCGCCACCGACGACCTCGGTGGCTATCACATTACTTAAATCCTCGATATCGTGATCTTCAACTCTCTCACCAGCATTTGTTAATACTTGATTTATTGATTGGGTTCCTGGGCGTGCAGGGCTTCCCTCAAAATACACTAATTCACCTGAAACACCTGATAAGCCAGATGCATAACCAGAGGTAGAGCTATCAGTTATAACTACAGAGTTAGGTTCTGTATTACCGAGAGACGTTCCATCAACATGAATGGTGGTTTTAGAGTCTCCAGTCCCTACAGTAATTGTATTAGGAACAGCATTGGATCTACCAACACCTGTAACCTTCATCTTACCATTGGCCCCACTCACCGATAAGACACCTATGTTTTGAATTAGATGAGTTGCTCCTGTAGGTGGCGCATTACCAAGTCCACCCCCCACTGCAACATAAACAATATCACCTGGGATCATACCAGTAGCGTTTATATCAGCTTTTCCAAAGGACACAATCCTGCCTGTACCACCAATATCAATAGAACCATTAGCGGCAACTACCCCAACAGCAGGCATTTTATCTGGGTCTGAAGCATCTGCTCTTGCTACTAATAATGTATTAGCAGAGCCGCCGCTGGTGGTGACATATACGGGGTCACCATTGCTAAGGGCAACAGTATCATTGTTTTTTATCCTGATAAATATGGAGTCTGGGAATGTTGCTTCTAGTTCAGATCCATTATATGTAATTATCTCCCCTTCTTCTGAAAAGGTTATGAGAGGTTGAGCATGATCTACAGTAACAAACCCTGCATCAGAAGGAGCACTTGCACTATAAACAAAACCAGCACCATCAGCTAAAAGTATATCGCCTGTGGACGTAGCATTAGGCAAGCTCCCACCTCCACCGCCTGTCTGAACGGTAGATGCACACCACACACCGCCACCAGCAGTAGCACTAAAAGTTAATACCTGACCAAACTCTGGGGTAGCAGTGCATACTCCACCAACATCACTAAGGTTACCAGTGAACTCACCAGGGGCAGGAAGAGTAGAGGGGCACCATTCACCCCCATTGTATACTAAAGAATCTCCCTGAACAGGTGATGTTCCCGTACAAACATCACCTGTATCGCTCAAGTTAAGAGTGAACTCCTGCAACCCCTCTGCATTGCCCGTCGTATCATTAAATTTCAGGGCAAGCGGTATCTTATTAAAAGCCATAAACTATTCCTTATGTTTTATACTGCTCGGGGTCTTCTTCCTCTTCCTCTTCCTCTTCTTCATCATAGTCCTCCTCATCTTCTTCCTCGCCTTCTTCTTCATCAGGCTTAATATCAGAAAGGAGGTCTTCTAGCTTGGAGAGTAAGCTAGTCAAATCATCCTGCTCCATCTCTTCGGGCTCCTCTTCGCCTTCCTCAGGCATTTCCTCTTCGCCTTCCTCAGGCATTTCCTCTTCGCCTTCCTCAGGCATCTCCTCTTCGCCCTCTTCAGGCATTTCCTCTTCGCCTTCCTCAGGCATCTCCTCTTCGCCCTCTTCGTCAGCTACTTCAGCCTTTACTTCTTCAGCAGCATCTTCAGCATCAGTATTGGCATCGGGCATTGGAGTTTCTGAGCCACTATCCATAGGGTCAGGGGAGCCTAAAGGATCTTCGCTCTCTTCACCGTCCTGTGGCATTTCTTCATCAGCGCCCATGCCGCCCATGTCTTGACCGTGATCTTGTACTTGATCAGCAGCAGTCTGAACGGCAGGGACAAGCATTTTGAGAACCTGCCCAATCTTACCAAGGTCATCAGCAACCTTTGTAAAGTCCATGTAATCCATCAGACTCGCTTCGTTAAGCGTGTCCCCATGACCCGCAGCATCAAACAAGTCCTCTAAGAACATGGCAAGATCAATAGACTCCGCGCCGTTCTTAGTTTTAAGAGTATTAGAAAGCTCCATTAAGGTTTTACTAATAATAGAACCCTTAGGAGCGTGATTAGCAAGCTGTCTAACTATCTCAGACTCGGTTAAGGCTAACGTCTTAAATGTAGGAACTTCATCCAGTTTTCTCACATCAATACCATATTTCTCATTAAGAACGTCAAGAACATACTTCTTAAGAGGCTTCTTCATTTCAAAGACAAGGCCCGCGAACTTGTTAAGGTCCCTTTGAGTTGTCTTAATCTCATTGATAGAGAGGGAGTTACCAAGAAGGCTGGTGATCTGCTTCTTTGTAGCAAGAGCGAGATAGGGAGCATCGGAAATTGTCTGAGCAAGTTGATGTCTGACAGATTCGACATCATTCTCAAAAATCATAGATGCAAGGTCTTGGACATTGTTATTGCTAGCCCAAAGGTTATCAAAACTTTGCTTGGCTTCTAACAGTTCTTTTTGAATAAGTTCTTTCCTGCAAAGGTGCTCATACAGGTTTGTTTT
>Ga0222718_10001826_pt1 | contig 19726 bp, 14 predicted proteins | sample C33_27DmetaG_FD_165045 | JGI IMG/M metagenome (GOLD analysis project Ga0222718, IMG submission 165045) | Estuarine water microbial communities from San Francisco Bay, California, United States - C33_27D | ecosystem: Environmental > Aquatic > Marine > Unclassified | place: USA: California... | reverse complement strand
CGAAATACTGGTACTGATTCCAATTCCAGTTGTTTTGAGATTGCACTGATCCGATGGTCAGTGAAAGCACTATTGAGGCAATTAGCTTTCTCATCTACCTCCTTGAGTATAGTTAAATCTGGCAGATAAATTGAGCGCCAAAGTCATCGATGAAAAAATCTTGGTGGCCTCGCTGGGGCTATCAACAGTAGCTGTGATTACTGCTTGATCGCTAATCAACAGCTTATCAAATACTGTTTGGTCAAACTCCCATGCCAGCACCGACTCTACAGGTGCATTCAAGCGACCAGCTGCTACGGGCTTGTCAAAAGTGATGGTTTGCAAACGGGTGCCATCGGCCAACATAAACTCAAGCTTTATTTCTGATGTCAGCGGAAAAGCGTTCTTTGCCGTAAGGTATAGCGTACCTGAGCCAATTCCCTCTGGCTGTTGAATGGTCGCTCCATTGAAATTTATGGTATCCCTAAGAATCAACCCAGTTGCAACAAAATCAAGCGGTATTTCAATATCGGCAAAGGCCACAAGCTTGTTTGAATCTACCCCAAATTGAGTCAAGTCATTTCTATTCATATCAGGGTTGGTGGCGATTGTAAGGGCTGCTTCAAACTCATCTGGGAAAATGCTCAGGGCTTGATTTACGTTGTCACGGGAATCAATTTCCCAAGTGCTTATCCAAGGCTCAGATATGGATGACGCTCCCATCACAGATATTGGGTTAGGCAAACCTGCTAGGTCTATGTTTACCAATTCCCCAGTTGAACTATTTCTGGCTTTAAGGCTTTGGAGCTCAACATCAATAGGTACATTGTTACCGTTTTCTACACTGAGCGCCATGTTTACCGAATTGAAAAGCATACTGCCGCCTGCAATTTTTTCAAACAACACAATAGAGGCCGTTTCTGGGCCAATGGTTACCATAGTATCTCCAGCATAGCCCTCCATATACTCGGGTACAAAGTCGCTCAGGCTTACAAAAATTCGAATGCTGTCGTCTAAAGTGATATTCACTTTTCTTCCTGTTGAATCTATTCTCCCCACCAATTCGCTATAGAAAACATTATAATGATCGGTGATAGGAAAACCAGTCATGCCAAACTCATACCCCGACACATCGTATCTGAACGTCTTGAATACCGACCCTCCACTCGGTGCTGGCTTAATTGACTCTCGCACTGTAAACGGTAGCCCATCCTTCAACCCTTCTGGAATGAAATATTCAAAGTAAAGGGTGTCTTCAATAGTGCTTTCTACTTCCACATTCACAAAACCACTCTTCGCAATTGCTCTGGTCACCCTCGTGTTTCCTATGCCAGTTAACTGATTCGTATCGCCAACTTCAATAATATTTTGGGCGGGAAAAACAGCTTTTGCAGAAAACACCTTCAAATCGCGAATCTTCACTGTAACTGTGATGGCATCCGAAGTATCTATGAGAACAGGACCATCACTTGCATCTACATTGAAGTTGGTTACGAACGCTTCTAAAAAAGACTCCATTGATTTGCCTGCGATGTTCATGGAACGAGTTACCGTAGCCCCAGCATCTACAAAATCAAAAATGGTGTCGACCACAATGTTGCCTGCATCTCTATTGCGAATTTCAAACTCAATTGTGTTTAGGCTTGTAGGCAGACCATTTTGGATAGTCACATCCATGTAGCCCGAATCGAGCGTAATTTCATCAAAATACTCCGAACCATCAAGAACTTCGGGACCGAAACTGAGATTATTGATGGCATTTATTTGCTGCATTGTTCCATTAAAAAAACCCAAAGCAGGAACCAATTGGCCCAAGGAAACAGAATTCACTACCCTCCTATCTGATAGTTTCAACTGTTGAAGTTTTGCAAATCGCTCAAACTCTCTAGAGTTGAGCGGCTCAAATGCATTCAATCCGGCTGAGTACAATTCATTTCGATAAACCAAAGAAATTAAGCCATCCTCTCCTTCCGAACGCAACGAATCAGCCACTATCTGATCAATGGTCAAATTTGATTTGATCAATGGGGTAAGAAGTTCATTCTCTATTTCAGGAGGAACCAATTCACGCCTACACGAACTGACCGTTAAAGCACCCATCCATAGAATGAGCAAGAAAAATCTTAAAAATGTAGGCTTCATGAAATTTAAGACGCTAATATGGGCATTGTAGCTTAGAAAGGCTGGGTTCATATTATGAACATTTTCAACCTAAGCGCGTTTATCCAGCGACTTTAAAGCAAGTTCAAACCACTACATTCGCAAGCGGATTTTACTGAAGTTCATGACAAAAACCACCGAGAAAAAAAAGGACGTAACCATACTCTTTGCGGGAGATTCAGGTGATGGGATGCAGCTCACAGGCAGCCTGTTCACAAACACCAACGCACTCTATGGCAACGATATTAGCACCTTCCCGAATTTTCCAGCTGAGATTAGAGCCCCTCAAGGGACCGTGGCTGGAGTTTCTGGCTTTAAGCTGCATTTTGCCAGCATGGATATCTTCACCCCTGGTGATGATGTTGAGGTATTGGTCGCCATGAATGCTGCTGCACTCAAGGCAAATTTAAGTCAGCTGAAAGTTGGAGGAACCGTAATCGCAAACACATCCGGTTTCGATAAAAAGAACCTTCGCTTGGCTAAGTATGAAGATGAATCAAATCCGCTGTTGGACGATACGCTGGATAAATTTCGAGTAATCGAGATTGATGTCACCAAAATGACCAAAGAGGCCTTGGTCAATTCTGGGCTCGGTTCTAAAGAGATCGATCGCTGTAAAAACATGTATGTTCTGGGCTTTCTGCTCTGGATGTATAATCGATCGATGGACACCACACGCAAATTCATCGAGGAAAAGTTTGCGAATAAAGAAGTCATCAAGGATGCCAATTTAGCTGTGCTAAAGGCCGGCTATTATTTTGGAGATACAAATGAAACGTTCACCTCTCGTTATGAGGTAGAATCAGCGCATTTGCCTCCTGGTGAGTATCGAAGCATTATGGGCAACCAAGCCACTGCCCTCGGTGCCATTGTCGCCACAAAAAAAGCAGGGTTAGATCTTTTTTACGGTTCGTACCCCATTACGCCAGCATCTGATATTCTACATGAGCTGGCTAGACACAAGAATTACGGAGTCAAAACTTTTCAAGCTGAAGATGAAATCGCGGCCGTTTGTGCTGCAATTGGCGCTAGCTACGGAGGTGCGCTTGGCGTAACTGCCTCGAGTGGTCCTGGAATTGCGCTCAAAGGTGAAGCCATTGGCTTAGCCATCATGCTCGAAATTCCACTCCTTATTATAAACGTACAGCGCGGTGGACCAAGTACCGGTTTGCCAACCAAAACGGAACAAAGCGACTTGATGCAAGCCATGTATGGAAGAAATGGCGAAGCGCCTTTGGTCATTGTATCTGCCAGCAACCCTTCTGATTGCTTTGAGGCCATCAGTGAAGCAGTTCGATTGACGGTGGAGCACATGACTCCAGTGATGTTTTTGAGCGATGGGTTCATCGCCAACGGTTCAGAGCCTTGGAGTTTTCCTAAGGCCTCCGAATTGCCCGAAATAAAACCAAACTACGCCCATTCAGAAAAATCATCGCATGATGGTGAATACCTTCCATACAAGCGCAATGCAGACTTAGTAAGGGAATGGGCTATTCCGGGAATGGAAAACCTACAACATCGTGTGGGAGGTTTGGAAAAAGACCATAAAACAGGTAACGTAAGTTATGACCCCGAAAATCATGAGTTGATGGTGAAAGTCAGGGAAGAAAAGGTTCAGCTTATAGCAGAAGATATTCCGTTACAAACCATCGCTCAAGGAGAAGATTCAGGAAAAGTACTTGTCCTAGGCTGGGGCTCCACCTATGGCGCCATTCGCACAGCCGTGAGAAGTCTCATAGCAACTGGCGAATCGGTGAGTCAAGCGCATCTGCGCTACATTAATCCTTTCCCAAAAAACTTGGGTGACTTGATGGAGGGCTTTGAAAAGGTGATCATACCCGAGATCAATAATGGGCAATTAGTGCACTTAATCAATGCCAAATATGGAATTGGAGCCAAATCTTTTACGAAGATTCAGGGCATGCCATTTACATCAAAAGAGATTCAAGAACACATAATTCAAGCACTATAATGGCTGAAGCAACAACATATACTGCCAAAGACTTTGTATCTGATCAGGACGTGCGCTGGTGTCCTGGTTGTGGCGATTATAGTATCCTTAAGCAAATGCAAAGCACAATGGCCGAAGCGGGCATTCCAAAAAAGGACATTGTTTTTGTGAGTGGAATTGGATGCTCGTCTCGTTTTCCATATTATATGGACACGTATGGAATTCATAGCATTCATGGTCGTGCTACGGCTATGGCCAGTGGTCTTAAGGCTGCGCGGCCAGACCTCAGCGTCTGGATCATTACTGGAGATGGAGATGCTTTGTCTATAGGTGGAAACCACCTAATTCACCTTCTACGTAGAAATTTCGATGTAAATATTCTGCTTTTCAACAATGAAATCTATGGTCTAACCAAAGGTCAATATTCTCCAACTTCTCCAAAAGGTCAGGTCACCAAATCCACTCCGATGGGATCGCTGGATCACCCATTTAATCCACAAGCTTTGGCACTAGGAGCGGATGCATCATTCGTTGCACGTACTATGGATAGAGACCCAAAACACATGCGAGAGATATTGGCTGGTGCTAACGCGCACAAGGGTACTTCCTTGGTAGAGATTTACCAAAACTGTAATGTCTTTAATGATGGCGCTTTTGCGGTCTTTACAGACAAAAGTTCAAAGGCCGAGTCAACCATAACCCTTTCAGAAGGACAGCCTATGGTATTTGGCGCAGAAGAAGACAAGGGAATCCGATTGAATGGAATGAATCCTGAGGTGGTTTCTCTGAATGATTTTAGTAAAGAAGACCTTTGGATTCACGATTCTTCAGACCGCATGAAGGCCACCATTCTATCTCGCATTTTCGATAACGATGCGTTAGCTGGTGGACTCCCAAGACCTTTTGGCATCTTTTATCAAGAAGATAGAGCTTGTTACGAAGATTCTATGCAAGAGCAATTGGATAAAGCAGTGTCCGTAAAGGGCGAAGGTGATTTAGACATGCTGATCCGCGGTAGCCATACGTGGGTGGTTGATTAAGAGCAAATTAACCTTGTGTCACTTTTAACCAAGAGATGCTTTGGCTTGGCACTGGTTTTGATCAATTCTGCCAGAATACAATGTAAGATTACCTATCTTCTAGCCCTCAAACAAAGGACTTAAACTGCAGAATTCTGAATCTTAATATTTGGAAATGGTCATTAGGCTTGGTGCTTGTGATTGGATTAATCATTGCCTCTAACCTGATTGACAAGCGCAATTACGACCAATTGTCTGGTGCTCTAGAAACGATCTACAGCGATCGTCTCATTGCTAAGAATCTAATTTTTGACATGTCAAATCTCGTGCATGAAAAATCCATCGCAATAGCCCTCAATGACTCCACTTTTTATTTAAAAAGGAACATTGAGATCAATGATAGAATGAATAATCTTCTGGACGTTTATGCGCATACGAGCTTAACAACCAATGAGTCTGCAGAATTTGAAACGCTTAAACGGGATATTTCAAAACTCATTCAAATTGAAAACAAAGTCAATGAAGCACCCACAAACAGAGAGTCGATTGTAGCGTTGCACGCGAAAATTCGTGCGGGTCTTGAAAAACTATCTACCATTCAAATTGAAGAGGGAAAAAAACAAGTGTTGGTTGGCCGAACGGCTACAAGGTCTATCAATTTATTCCCCAAAATTGAGATTTATATGCTCATCTTTTTAGCTGTAATATTTCAGATTCTTTTACTCAGCGGTCTTAAATGGAAGAAATCAAAAAACGCTTAACTACAAACCGAATCAGTATGATGCGCTTCACCTCTTACATTATGCAGATTATTCTCGCTAGTTCATTGCTCGTTGCATGCAACAATGACTTTGTGCCTGAGGAGGGCAAGAGTAAAGCGCTGTGGAACCCCCCTGCGGAGTTTCATTTAATCGACAAAGAAGAACATGGTTCACTCAAGCATCTCAAGGTCATTCCCGACTTGGATTCAGTGCCCATACATCAGTTGGTGTATGTAGAGTGAACACTGATATTTACATCATGAGTAAGCAGATGCGCTTGCCTCTTACCAACACGCTATGTATTCGAAACATTAGTGTGGATTACCCAATCATCATTAATCATGTGGAATACTATGATGCTGATGGAATAAAGCTCAGAGAGTATTTAGACCATGCCGTAGAATTAAAACCTTTACAATCAATATGGCTCATCATTGATGGAAAAGAAGAGTTGGGTAATGGCACAGGTACAAATTTCATCGTTGACTGGGCATCAATGCACCCCATACGCGCACCAATCATTGAATCCATGATGGCCGGAAGCTCTTATCAACTGGGCTTTTCTTACAAATCCGAATCGGTTGTAGTAAAAGAGTGGCGATACGGAGTTATGTCCAATCTTCAGTAGCCTAAGGCAAACCTGACCACAACCCGTAGGAAACGTTTTACATTTTTTTTGTTTCCAGCGTAAATATTGTTTTTACATTCGCCCCCGATTTATGGCAGAAGTAATAGACGATAGGGGTAAAGAAATTCTAGCGAAGACGGTACAGCTCTTCATGAAATTTGGCATCAAGAGCATGACTATGGATGATGTGGCTCGCCAACTTGGTATTTCCAAAAAGACCTTATACCTCTACGTTTCTGATAAAAATGACTTAGTCATTAAAACCATGCGTGCTATTGTGGATCGTGAAAGGCAGGCGGTTATCAATATGAATAGCAATCATTCAAACGCCATTGATCAGCTATTTGAGTTGAGTAAAGATGTGGCGCAAAAATTTGGCAGTGTTCATCCATCCATCAACTATGATTTGCAGAAGTATCATCCAGAAGCATGGAAAGTTTTTTCTGATTTTCAGAATGTCTTTATCAATGGATGCATACAGGAAAATATAAAACTGGGCATGGAGCAAGGATTGTATCGCGACAATCTTGATCCGTTCCTCATATCTCATTTTTACTCTTCTCAAGTACCCATGTGTACGGATGGAGAAACCTTCCCTGCAGATAAATACAGTTTTCCAAAAATCCATTTGGAAATGATGCGCTACCACATACGCGGCATTGCAAGCGAAAAAGGCTTGAAGTATCTCAAAGAAAAAGTCAAACAAGAAAAGATTCAACTATAACACCATCATGATCAGACTATTGACCACAGCTCTATTGTTAGTCACATGCATAGCGAATGTGCAGTCTCAAGAGCCGCGTGCATTTACCCTAGAAGAAGCTGTTGCTTATGGTACAAAAAACAATTACCAGTTGCAACAAGCCAAAATGGACATCGATATCAGCAAAAACAAAGTCCGCGAAACCACTGCAATAGGTTTACCGCAGGTAAGCGCAAATGCTTCTTACAACAACTACATCGACATTCCTGTACAAGTCGCGGAACCATTTGAGGTAGATTTAGGGGATGGTTTTAATAATTGGATTGGGGCCGTGGGACAAACCACTGGTGTAGGACTGCCGATTCAAGAACCTGTTGACCCAAATGCCCTTCAAGAATTCCAATTTGGCCTTCCCCACACCTTGTCTGGCGGGATTACTGCAAATCAAATATTATTTGATGGATCTTACTTTGTGGGACTCAAGACTGCCAAGCAGTATTTAAATTATTCTCTACTGGGCGCTGAAAAGACCGAGAGCGAGGTGAAAACGTCAATTGCCAAAACCTACATTAATGCAGTGGCGGCTAAGGAGAACATCAAAGCCTTGGAAGAAAACAAAACCAACATAGACCAAATCTATGCTGAGACGAACAGCTTTTATGAAGCAGGTTTTCTAGAAAAGCAAGATGCCGATCAAGTTAAACTTCTTCGATCTAATACGAGCTTTCAGCTTGATTTTGCAAACAGACAATTAGAGGCTGTACTCAATCTTTTAAAGTACCAGATGGGCATCCCAGTCAACGAATCGATCACCATTACCGATGATATGAACTCTTTGATTGAGGCAGGCTCTGATGAGGCTTTATCATTGCTCGACCAGCCCTTTTCTGCCAATGACCACATTGATTTTCGGACTGTTGAGCAAGGGGAGCGACTAAATGAATTGTCGCTTTCAAATACACGAGCAGGTTACTACCCTCAACTAAGCGCTTTCTTCACACACAGTCAAAATTCATTCAGTCGAGATTTCGGAGACATTTTTAACACATTTTACCCCACTACTCTGTGGGGCCTTCAACTAAGGGTTCCCATTTTCAGTTCGGGCATGCGCTATTCCCAAGCCAAACAAGCCAAGCTTGAGCTGGAAAAGACACGTAGCCAAAAAACAATGCTCGAACAAAGTTTGAATATGCAGGCCATTAATGCTGCAAGCACCTATAAAAGCGCCCTCGAACGCTACGAGGTAATCAACGATGACCTTGAGTTAGCACAATCAATTAAAGAAACCACCCGAACGAAGTTCAATGCGGGTCTTGCTTCGAGCAATGACTTAACACAAGCAGAATCACAATATCTCACCACCCTCGGAAATTATATCAATACCAGTATCGAGCTTCTCAATGCAAAGCTTGACTTAGTAACCGCCTACGGAAAATAATCATGAAAAAAGTTCAATTAACACAACCGACCAACACCATGAAGTCTACTTTTTTAATCATCTCAGCAGCTTTGATAATGAGTGCGTGTAGCAATGCAGATGGCGATTCAAACGACCCAGCTGCGGACAGTGCCGCAGTAGCCACAACAAGTGCGACACCAATCACTGCCATGCAATTATCTAAAGCAAATTTCAGCCACTATTTCACCGTGCAAGGAGTGGTAGAAGCTGCCCAAAACGCACAGCTTTTCCCAGAGATGGGTGGAAGAATTACAAGCATTCCAGTAAAAGAGGGCGACAAGGTTAGAAAGGGACAAACCCTTATGATGCTTGATAGCCGAGTGGTAGACAATCAAATCAGCGAAATCAAGTCTAGACTGGACCTGGCCAAAATTGTTTATGAAAAACAAAAGTCGCTTTGGGATCAAGAAATTGGATCTGAGATTCAATATTTAGAAGCTAAAAACAACTACGAATCTTTGCAGCGTAACCTTGAAACAGTGGAGGCGCAGCGCAGCATGTACGTGGTGTCCGCACCATTCTCAGGCATTGTGGATGAAGTGCTGCCCAAGGTTGGTGAGATGGCCAATCCAGCCATGCCTGCGTTTCGATTAATTAATATGGATGATGTCTATGTCAAAGCAGATATCACCGAGCGATATCTAGATAAGATTAAGGCTGGTGATAGTGTAAAAGTGACCTTCCCGAGCCTCAATCATGAAGTAATGACCACCATCGGAAGAATGGGCAACTACATCAATCCAAACAACAGAACTTTCAAAATCAGGCTAGACCTGCCGAATGATGATCGTAAGCTCTTGCCAAATCTATTGGCAGAAATTAACGTTCGCGATTATCATGTTAGTGAAGCCATCACCATACCAACCGATTTGGTGCAGCTCACCCCTACTGGGCAAGAGTTTGTTTACATCATTGACAACGGTTTGGCAGTGAAAAAAGAAATTACTACTGGAATGAGTTATGACGGTGAGTTTGAAGTAACCTCAGGGTTGGCAGGCACCGAAATGCTCATAGACAAAGGAGCTCGATCGATAAAAGATGGAGATGAAGTAGAAATAAGATCGTAAGAATAAATAAGGTAATCCAAAAAGCGAATGGAAGAGTCTAAAACAAAAAAACTACGCCAATTTGGGCTGAGTAGTACCAGTATTGGCAACCGTATGACGGTAATGGTGGTACTCGTAATTCTCGTAATTGCTGGTCTGGCATCTTACCTTGGCATGCCGCGCGAGGCCTTTCCAGAGGTGGTGATTCCACAAATCTATGTGGGCACACCATATCCTGGAAACTCACCTATTGACATCGAAAAGCTGTTGACACGACCGCTAGAGAAAGAAATCGGTTCTATTTCGGGCATTGATAAATTGACCTCAACCTCGGTCGAAGGATTTTCAACGATATTCATTGAGTTCGACTTTAGCGTTACACCAGATGAGGCACTGCGCAAGGTCAAAGACAAAGTGGATATAGCCATGGGCGATCAAGACTTTCCGCAAGACTTACCTGCCGACCCCAACGTGTTTGAAATGAATATTTCAGAACTCTCTCCAATCATGAATATCAACCTCAGCGGGAACTTCAGCATAGATCAATTAAACCAGTATGCTGAGTATCTCGAAGATGAAATTGAGAAGCTCCCAGAAATTACGGAAGTCGATATTCGGGGTGTTCAGGATAAGGAGATGAAGGTCAACGTAGATCTATTTAAGCTCCAAGCAAACCAACTCAGCTTTAATGACATTGCTGGCGCGGTGGCGAATGAAAACATGACCATCTCTGCAGGAAACATGCTGGAGGGTGGCATGAGAAGAACGGTGCGCATTGAAGGCGAATTCAAGGATGCGGATGAACTCAGTAAAGTGATCATTAAGCAAGAGAAAGGCAACATCGTATACCTTGGAGATGTGGCTGAGGTGGTTTTTGAAGAAGAAGAACCTGAGAGTTTTGCCCGACAAGCCACAAAACCTGTGGTCATGGTTGATGTAAAAAAACGTGCAGGCGAAAACCTCATCAATGCAGCCGATCAAATTATTGACATTTTGGAAGTTGCGAAAGCCAATGAGTTTCCTGACAATCTTGAAGTGACCATCACAGGTGACCAAAGTAAACAGACACGTACTCAGGTGAGCGAGCTTGAAAACAGTATCATATTTGGTATGCTGCTGGTAATTACTGTTTTGCTATTTTTCCTTGGCTTGAGAAATGCCCTTTTTGTTGGGGTAGCCATTCCACTCTCCATGTTCATTTCATTCTTCATCCTGAGTGCCTTTGGGGTGACTTTGAATATGATGGTGCTTTTTGCGCTTGTATTAGCCCTTGGAATGCTCGTGGATAACGGAATCGTTGTGGTTGAGAACATCTATAGACTCATGGACGAAGGCATGAATGCCATAGATGCGGCCAAATATGGCGTAGGTGAAGTGGCCTGGCCAATTATCGCCTCTACTGCAACCACTTTGGCGGCATTCTCACCACTCATTGTGTGGCCCGGTCTCATGGGTGAGTTTATGTTCTATCTCCCGATGACACTCATCATTGTGTTGGGTTCTTCACTGTTTGTGGCGCTGGTAATAAATCCAGTACTCACCGCAATGTTTATGAAGGTTGAAGAAAGCGAAATGAAAGCAAAAAAGGCAATTACTATCGGATCTATCCTGATGGTGGTTGGCATTCTGGTTTCGTTTATGGCGACAGCCCTCGGAAATTTGATCTTCTTAGCTGGGTTTCTGACGCTCACTACAAAGTTCATCTTAACTCCAGCAACGGCATTCTTTCAAAAGCGCATCATACCCAGTCTTGAACGCTATTATGAAGGATTCTTGAGACGTGTTTTTCGCGGCCGAGTGCCGTTACGATATTTCTTCGGTACCATAGGGCTTCTTGTTTTCAGCTTTGTGTTGCTTGGAATTTTTGCCCCAAAAGTTCTTTTCTTTCCTGTGAATATGCCCAATTACGTTAACGTATTCATAGAAGCTCCTATTGGCACAGATATAGCCGAGGTTAATGAAATAACGCAAGAGCTTGAAGACAAAATTCTTGACTATGTGAGTCAATTTGAAGTGGTTGAAGAGGAGAAAAATGGAATAAAAAATCGATTTAACTACCTGGTAGAATCTGTAATTGCTCAGGTGGGCGCAGGCACATCTGACCCCAATGAAGGGCCATCAATGGCGGCTACTCCAAACAAGGCAAGAATTACGGTTTCATTCGTTCAATTTCAACACCGAAGAGGAGTGAGCACCAATGAGGTTATGGATGATATTAGAGACTTAGTGGCCGGCACGCCTGGTGTGCAAATCACCGTTGACAAGGATCCAGCTGGACCACCGCAAGCAAAGCCGATTAACATTGAAGTTTCTGGCAGCGACTATGATGTTTTGTTGGCAGAAGCTAAAAAAGTGAAAGCCTTTATTGATGATCAAAATATTGCCGGAATTGAAGAGTTAAAACTCGATGTAAGTGTCGGTAAGCCTGAGATGCCTGTTGTTATTGACCGCGCGAAGGCACGCAGATACAATGTATCCACCGGCCAAATTGGTAGTACGCTTAGAAACTCATTATTCGGCATGGAAGTAAGCCGATATAAAAGTGGTGAAGATGAGTACCCAATTATGGTGCGACTCCAAGACAAGTATCGATATAATGAAGATGCCTTAATGGATCAGCTCATCACCTTCAGGGATCAGACCAATGGCCAAATACAGCAAGTGCCAATTTCGGCAATTGCTGATGCAGAGCGCTCCACTACCTTTAATGCAGTAAAGCGCAAGGACGAAACAAGGCTCATAACCGTATCTTCAAACGTGCTAGAAAGCAGTAACCCTAATGAAGTGGTTGCCGAGATTCAAGCTGCATTGGAGGGATATGAAAAGCCTGATGAAGTGGATATCAAATTCACTGGTCAAATGGAAGACCAAGAAAAGGAAATGGCCTTTTTGAGCACTGCCCTTATGATTGCGGTATTCTTAATCTTCTTGATCTTAGTTGCGCAATTTAACTCAGTACTCACTCCATTCATCATTGTTGGATCTGTGGTTTTGAGTTTGATTGGAGTATTCCTAGGGCTCGTTGTTTTTCAAATGGATTTCGTGATCATTATGACCATGATTGGAATTATCTCCTTGGCGGGTATCGTGGTAAACAATGCCATCGTATTGATTGACTACACCAAGCTTATCATGGATAGAAAACGTGAAGAACTTGAGCTCAGTGACAACGCTAAGCTTCCCATTCCAGTGTTAATTGACTGTATGGTAGAAGGTGGAAAAACCAGACTACGCCCAGTATTGCTCACGGCAATTACTACGGTACTAGGTTTGGTACCATTGGCTATTGGATTGAACATAGATTTCATATCACTCTTAACTGAGTACGATCCAAGAATCTATGTTGGTGGAGATAACGTGGTGTTTTGGGGACCCATGAGCTGGACGGTAATCTTCGGTTTAACGTTCGCAACATTCTTGACCTTGGTTATTGTTCCGGTAATGTATTACCTCAAAACCAGGTTAGCCTATAAGCTGGCGGGTGACAAGGAGTTACACCTCTAAGTCTGGAGAATCTATGGGCGAACATCTATCAGGGCGGTCCAAATACTTTGTACACCCGAATCGTTTCGAGTCCAGATGGGGCGAACCACTCCTTGCTCCACGCAAATTGAGTTATAGTCACCAAAAAAACTGCTCCCCGTAGGATCAAATGGTGATGTACTAATGCGTATGTTATTGAATGAGTTTCCACCATCTGCGGTGTGCGCTAGGTAAACATCAGTTTTATTATCCGAATGGTTCCTTCTATCATAAAAAACGATGAATAGAGCGCCCGTTTGTTGGTCAACATCCATCCATGTAAAAAATTGATGTTTGCCGGGCCCATCGTCATTTACACGCATGGGTTCTGACCATGTTTTACCTCCATCAATAGACTTGGTCAACCATACATCGGTATCGTTCTCTCCATTTCGCTGATCGGCCCAATTGATGTAAATGGTGCCCCGATTTGGCCCGTTAGATCGGTCTACTTTTAATATCGGCATGCCGTTGGCCCTGCCAAGCCCGGGGATTTCAAAGGCCCAGTTTGCTCCTGATTCCACGGCAACCACTTCTTCTGAAAAGCCCTCAATACCCCCATTTTTGTCAACACTCGCCTTCACCACCACTACCTTACCCGCCATGCTCCATGCGGTATATATGTTGCCGTTCACATCTACATCCGATGTGGCACCTTCGGTGGTTTCACTATCATCTACACAGTTGCCAGAGAGTGTACTTAGTTGTATGGGTTCTGTCCACTTCTTTCCGTTTTGGCTCATCGACATTAGAATGTTTGACTGACACTCGGGCGAAGGGTCGTTGTATTTATCAAACTGTGTCCACGTGCAGATTAACCGATCGTTTATCGGGTCAACACATACCCATTCCTTGTCTTGTTGCTTTGGTCTGTTCAAGCCAATGCTTGAACCTCTTGACCATCGCTTGCCATTGTTTTTTGAGCGTTGCGAAACAATCCGATCCAATATCCATGGACTACCCCATCCAAGACCTGTAGGATCGCTTAGGTGGAAATAATGAAAATGCCCATTCTCATCGCTTACTATGCATGGATCTCCATAAACGCCATAGCGTGAGCGCATCTTCTTTGTTTGCCAAGTTTTACCCGAATCAGCCGAAACGCTCACATACTTAAGTACGGCACCCGCCACCATATAGGATGGGTCCTTTTTGCTAATGGCGATGCTCGGCTCACAAGGGTTGTAACCCAGTCCGGTTCGCTCAAGTATTTTGATGTTCTTAAAGTTTGATTGGGCATAAGCAGCCTCAGCAATAAAAATTAAGGAAATGAACCACCATGCGCGCATTCCGCAAATTTGAGAAATATTAAAACCCCACTACAAAAGACTCATACCAGATTTGACCGTCACGTGTCTTTGATATTAGCCCTTTAAAGACTCTATTTTTTTCATTTTACAGCAAAAAAAAAAGCCCCATTCTGACGAACGGGGCCCTGTTTCATTAGTAGATATACTAGTGCGTTTTAACCACACTGTAAGAGAACGATTGATCTTTTTCAGAGTCAGCAAGGCGAATAATGTAATTGCCTGCAGCCTGTGTTGTAAAATCAACGGTAATCTTATTGTCGATTGAAGTGTTTCCATCCTGACTCCAGATGAGTCGACCCGACATATCATACATCGTTATCTGCTCAAAGTCTGAAAGAGACTTTGATTCGATAGTGATAAAATCTGCCGTTGGGTTTGGATACAACCTCAATTCTAATTCCTCGGGGATTTCGTCAATGGCTGTGGGTGTCAAATACGCTTGGTGGGATCCTTGTGTAAGGCCACCATCACCGGTAACAGTCGATGCTACGACCATTTCTCCGACTGTATAATACATTGCTCCTCCACCACTTTCGACTTCCGCCCCTGCGCTAGCTATTACTTCTTGCGCATGGACGGTTCCACCCAAGACAAAAAGAAACGAGAATAGCGCTGAAACTTTATTCATTTTCATAATAGTTAGTTATTAGTTGTTTTCGAGCACTTCGATGCGCGCTTCCAGCACTTCGATGATTTCTTGCTGCTCTTGAATACCCTTAATGAGTACTGGGATTAAAGCTTGATAGTTTACCGCTTTAAACTCAACTTCTTCACCAGCTTCTACCATGGCTTCACTCACAAGCTCATCATTTTCATCATACTCCGCAGGAGCAACAACAGTATATTCAAGCCCTTGCTCAGTAGCATGTGATTCTGGCATTACCATTTTTTGCTCTTTAGCCATACGAATCAAATTTGGGAATACCTCTTCTAATTCTTGTGCAATAAGCCCTAATTGTTCTTCTTCGGGCAGACCCATGGTCGGGTATCGATCCACATCAAAATCATACACTCGTGGTTGTAGTTTCATTATATCATTTATAGCCCCATCATAATTTCTGATATTCTTTTTCAGTTTACGGTCAGAACTTGAATAGCCGCTTGTAGAATAGGTAACACCAGATGAATAAGTAGCCCAATTACCATAATATCCTCCAATCGCGCGATTATATGAGCCGTACGCATAGTCGTAGTAGGATTTTCCAGCATATCCAAGATTATAGGACCCATATGCCTGACCGTAACTGGTACCCGAGATGAGTCCGTAGTTATAAGAGCCATATGCGGTGTACCCTGATGAGTTATGATATGAGCGTGCATAGTTGTACGAACCGTATGCACCTCCTCCTAACAAATTCTTCTGCTCCTTTTGGCCGCATCTACCATTTGGTGGCTAACTAAGACTTTGCATCTATGATTTTTGTCCACTTGAAATACCTAAAAAGCCACAGTAAGGATTAAGGGGTGCGCAAAATGCTTCTAGTTCCCATCAATCAGCGTATCGTCTATGTGTCGTGGATAAGTATTGTCAGACCTGTTTACATCCGCCATCATCAACTTTGGATCAATGGATATAGACTCAATAGCCTCGATGGGGCTGTCAACGATCATTTCATAATACGGATAGGTCCAAACCCACGGCTTCATAGCGGCAGAGCCTTCCAGCGCTTTGTGTCCTAACATTTTTTGGAGTGGTATGTGGTAGTCCTTTCTTCCTTTTGAACTTTCTACTCTAATATCAAGTGGCATGGGCAACTCTCCAACTCTTTCAAATATGACCTTTGTTTGATTTCCATCAGGCACCATTTGAACTATGCGATAATCAATTTGCTTGCTTGTACCAATCCAAGACTCAAAATACCAATCGAGTTCTATTCCACTTTGTAGTTCCATTACCCGCTTAAAGTCTTTGGGGGTAGGGTGCTTAAATTTCCAAGTGTCAAAATAGGTCTTCATCCCCGCTTGAAACACTTCATCGCCAACGATATATCTAAGTTGATTCAAGAAAACACAACCCTTTGAGTATGAAGCAACACCGTATCCAGCGTTATTATGATAATGATCGGCATGGGTAGTGAGTGGTTCCTCATCATTACCATATACATGGCGTATGTAGCTGCGGTAGCTTCGAGTGTGTGGGTTATAGTTTCCTCGCTCGCGCAGCGAATCAAGCACAATATTTTGAGCATAGGTGGTAAACCCTTCATCCATCCAAGGATACTTCAGTTCATGGGTTGCAAGAACACCATAATACCAATTGTGAATGGCTTCATGAACGGTAACACTTACCAATCCACCAAACGAGCCTGTACCTGATATCATTGTACAAAGCGGATATTCCATGCCGCCATCACCGCCTTGTATTACACTGAATGATTCGTAAGGATATCGGCCAAAGTCTTCGTTCATTATTTCAAACAACTTTACAGTTTGGTCTTCCAGTTTGGTCCAATTCTCGGCGATTGCTGTGTCGTTTAGGTAGTAGAAATGAAGCTTGAGATCATCATCCACTCTTTTCATCTTATGCACAAAATCTGGATCGGCCGCCCAAGCAAAATCATGCACATTATCTACTTTAGACTGCCAAATGTTTTTTCCATTTTCTTGGGTTTTATCAAACTCGCCTGTGCCACCAACCACAAACTCATCTGCTATGTTGATGGTGACATCAAACGAGCCAAACACTCCATGAAACTCTCGCCCCACATACGGATCTGTGTGCCAGCCATCACCATCATATTCAGCCATCTTCGGGTACCATTGGGTCATGGTGTAATCAACTCCTTCGGCATTATTCCTACCACTGCGTCTAATCTGCACAGGCACTTGGCTTTCAAACTTCATATCAAACTTGGCCGATTTGCCTGGAGCAATAGGCTTCGCCAACTCAACAATTAACAACGTGCCTTGCACCTCGTATTTCACCGACTTTCCATCTTGCTTCAACGAGTTGATTTTATGATGACCAATCTCTTCTTCCGTCAATTCGTCAATTCTATCTCGAATTCTACGATCTGGATCGGCAATCGTTCGCGAGCGCACATCCATGGCGCTGCCGGGTTGAAAGGCATTAAAATAGAGATGATAATAAACCTGAGTAAGTGTATGTGGTGAATTATTGGTGTAAACCAACGATTGCTCTCCAACAAATTGGTGCTTGGTGTGATCAAAGTCTATGCGCATGGTATAATCCACATGCTGCTGCCAATAATTGTCATTGGCAAAACCCTCCTGCACCCCTAGGTAGAGCAATAATGCCAACAAAAAACACTTCTTCATAGAATCAAAGAAATTGAGCTTTATCTAACTTTAACCATTCCAGTGTCGAATTGTGAAAAATGTCTTCTTTGGTTTGACTATCAAAGTTCCCTTTTTCAATAAACTCACCAATCGTCAAGTCGCCCAACGGAAATGGATAGTCGGAGCCAAGACAAACTTTCTTAGACCCAACATGATCGATGATGTATTGCAGCGCTTTTTCGTCATGCGTAATGCAGTCTACCCAAAACTTTCCTAGATACTCTCTTGGGTTAACCCCATTATCAACCGCCACTAAATCTGGTCGGCAATTAAACCCATGCTCAATTCTGCCGATGGTGCCAATAAAAGCGCCTCCTGCATGCGAATAGCAAACACGAAGCTTTGGCAATCGCTCGTGAACTCCCCCAAAAATCAATGAACATGCCGCTCTAGAGGTTTCGGCAGGCATACCGACCAGCCAGGGTAGCCAATACTTTTTCATGCTTGCCATTCCCATCATCTCCCATGGATGAATCATCACCGCCATATCGAGGCGCTCACAGGCTTGAAATATTGGGTAAAACTCCTCTTCGCTCAGGTTCTTATCATTGATGTTGCTCCCAATTTGAACCCCAACCATTCCGGCTGCTTTGATTCGCTCCAATTCTTTGATGGCTAGATCAGCATCCTGCATTGGAATAGTACCCAAGCCCACATAGTTCTTTGGATATCGTTTACACAAGTCAATGATGTGATCATTCAAATATTCCGAAAGCTCGAGGCAATCCTTTGGTTTGGCCCAGTAACTGAACATTACTGGAATGGTACATACCACTTGAACTTGAGTGCCATGTGTTTGGTATTCGGCTTTACGCATTTCTTCATCCCAGCAATTGGGTTGGATGGTTCTGAAGAACTCTTTGCCTTTGATCATATCCGCAGCGCCATCTTCTCGCGCTTGCAGATATATAAAGTCTCCATATCCAAACTTTTCTGCAAACCTGGGCAGTGATTTTGGTAGAATATGCGTGTGCATATCAATCTTAAACATGGGCAAAATTTTGGGTGAATATAAAGTTTAGAATATATACGGGGACGGCATGACCAAGTCCCCCGTCCGACTATTTTTACCCTGCTATGGCTAAGTTTAACCCCCCTTACTCACCTTGATTTTGGTTTCTATAGTTCTGGTTGGAAAAGGTCAAGTTTACAGCATTAAGGGGGCTGAATTTGTAACCCCTAGTCAGACCCTCGCATTAATGCGCAGTTCCGATATTCAAGGGCGCTGCTGCATTCAGCAAACAACGTTTATAATGGCAAAAACTCGGGTGTGATAAACCACAACCGCGCTGATGTTCAATTTTTCTAATATGTAACTTACCTGATATAAACCTTTTCGGTGTATTCGTTTGTCAAAAAACGAACACGTATGATATAGACTCCAGCTGTCAAACTCTCTGTAGGCATTGTCACTTCGTTCTTTTGGGGATTTGTGGAAAGCACTTGCGTTCCTAGAATGTTGAACATAGATACATCTTGAATCATTGATCCAACTCGAACCTCCAATCCATTGTTTGATACAAAGACCTGCACCTCTTCATTCTCAAGCTCGTTAACAGATGCTGGCGGCCAAGGATCACCAGCAAAAGCAGAATCTACAGTAACCGTGATTGAAACTTGATTTCTACAGGAGCTAGAATCTGAACCCGTGATGGTAATCACATTCGGCCCCGGAGTATTTGGAGATACATTCTGAACGTTTGATGTTGTTGTTAAAGTAGCGCCCGGTAGTTCCCATACATAGCTGAGGCAAGATGGACACGTTACTGTGATGGTGGTTGTTTCATCCAACTTTAAATTTCCTGTGGCAGATTGTGAAACCGACATATCTGGTGCATCAAGCACATTCACTGTAAATGAAGAGTCAGACTTACACCCGCGAGCCGTA
>Ga0222718_10001824_pt1 | contig 19771 bp, 23 predicted proteins | sample C33_27DmetaG_FD_165045 | JGI IMG/M metagenome (GOLD analysis project Ga0222718, IMG submission 165045) | Estuarine water microbial communities from San Francisco Bay, California, United States - C33_27D | ecosystem: Environmental > Aquatic > Marine > Unclassified | place: USA: California... | reverse complement strand
TTGGATCTTCAAGATTTAAAAAGTTAAATGCACTTTCGTACAAGCCATGCTTTGCACCGGGCGCAACTCCACTGGTGCTGTTGTTCTGCTCAAGTAGATGGCAAATTTCTTTCAGTCGGTCTTTGTGTTTGTCAGCATCTTCCCATTCAAACCCATAAAAGGGGACGCTGAATTCATTGATTTCTAACATGACCTTATTTAAGCCATAAAAAAACCCCAGTTAAGAAAACTAGGGTTTTTACGGTATAAGTTACTAAAACTTATGAAGTAGCTAGTTTGAAGCCTACGTCTGTAGCCTGTGAACCAGATACGTCAATTGTGTTAGAACCAACACTTGAACCAAGACCAACAATAGCCTGAGTAAGTGTAGTTGATGTGTAAGCACCCTGTGGATATACAGCTAGGCTGATTTGTCCAGCGGTTGTATCTTCAACTTGGTAAACTGCAACTGTAGCAGTCTGTTGAATTCTACGAAGAATAGCTTCAACGCCTTCACCTGCGTCTAGTTCGTTCTGAAGGTCAATTGCTTGGTTTGAACCATTTTCAACTACTAGAGCGAAAAAGTCAAGAGCTGGACCTGCTGAGTTTACAAGAGCGTCTGCTGTTAGAGCTCCACTTGGATGTCCGTTGTCGACGTCCATATGCATTACTGGTTGTGCATCACCGTTTGAGCGAGTAAAACTTGCCATTTTTAATATCTCCTAATATAGTAGGACTTGCTGTCCTTACTTTTATTTATACCAAAATGCAAATATCGGGTGGTACCTAGAGACTTTTTTGTAGGCGTTGCAGTAGCACATAGAAGTCGCTTTGCATACCTCTTTCTCGCATCATGTACATTAGTCGTTGTACTATGTCAGATTTTTCGCGGTCGCTGTAGCGTTTCCAGTTTGAAATTTGACGGCGTAATGTTATTAGATAAGCAGGTAGTTCTGTAAATTCGCGTTGCAGTATCAGCATCATCTGACTAAAGTCGTCGTTGTTGAAACTACCACGTTCCAGTGAGCGTAGTATTCTGCGCAGTCTTAGTTCAGGAATCACATACTTGGTGTCGTCGGCAAAGATATGACTATACTGGCTTGGATTTAGTATAAGTGCTATTAAGTTGAACAGATCGCTTTGACTTGTACGAAATCCGTCAAAGTGTTGCATACGCATGATTTGAGCGGCATACTTTTGCGCAGTGCCTCTATCTTCGTTTGCAAATATCTGCAGGGCTAGCAAGTGTTCAAATAACCTTTCAGCAACGTCGCTCATGTTTCTACCGGTTAACTGCTTTAACCTTTTAAACATCCTGCTTTCATTTAATTCTGCAATGAACTCCATTACAACTCCGGATTATTCTTAGCAAAGTTTGCTTGACTAAAACGCATTCTATCAACAAACTTTAATTCACTGCCAACATAGCCTTCGTGTCCAGGTTCATTGTCGATGCTTGCTTCAATTTCGTGGGCACCCACATCCAATTGACGTACAAGATCGTTTTTGATACTGCTGATCAACAAGAATGTGTTTACTAGAGCAGCTACACCTTCTTTGTTGGCTTTCATCCACTCAAGGATACGTGGTGCTTTGGTTGGTTCTTTTTCAGTTACCCAACTCACAAAGTCCTTGATCATGTTGGTGTAATTGCCAGCACGAACCTTGCTGTTGATATATTGCTTGAACAGTTTAGGGAAATTGCTGATACGTCTGTTACGCAACTCTACAGGGTTGAACAGTGCATCAATTTGTGAACCGTGTTGGCTTTTTAAATTCTTCAGTTTGGTTACTTGTTCGTCATTGAGATTAACACCAGCAGTGCTGTCTTTGATGTTTTGGTCCGCAACAAATAAGTCAGGTACATCAGAAACTGTTGCGCCACTTACAGGTTCAACATCAGCGCCAGGTTCTGCTACTCTACTGTGAATAACAATGCCAAACTTGCTGTCAGCAATACGCTTGCCTGTTGCACTGTTTGCATCCACACTGTACTTTACAGTGTTTGGCTCGAATACTAGTTTGCCATCTTGCTCTGCATAAGGCTTTTGTGGATGGAACAGCAGGTCTGCTTGCAGATATCCTTTCATGTTTTTAGGTGTTGCACGTTCTAGCACTGGCCAAAGATCAGCATACAGTTGTGCTAGTTCTTCTCTGCCGCCGCCTCGACGTTGTGCTAGGACATCGGCCATTTGCTTTGGACTGGTTGCTAACCCTGCACCGCCTGACTTCAAAAAGCCGCCCTTGTCTGTGAGTACAAATTCACCTCGAGGGTTGCGTCCAAATATAATTGCTGGCTTGCCATCCCACTTTACTGTTGCTGTCGTAGGCTGTTGTGCTGTACGCTCAAGTCCCTGAATAGCAGTGTCAATTCCTGCACTACCACGATCAAAAACTAGGTCTTCTGGATGTTCAATACGCACACCTTCCTCCAGTATTTCGTTTTCAACAATAACCTGCATGCCCTGATTGACAACTCTGTCTCTCAGTCTAGCTAACCAGTGTACACTATTTCCATCCTCTGTGTCAACCGTTTCTTCAAGGGTGATGCCTTGTTTTGCAGCATAGTCACGGAAGTCTGCTATCTTTTGTTCACGCTTAGGATCCTTAGCAAGTGCCTTCATAATCTTTTCAACACTGCCCAGTGGTGTTCTATCAGTGGCACCTGGTATGAGTAATCTAGCAACTTCGTCTGGATCGTCAGTGACCAATTCATTGGTAGCTCTATCTACCATGCCAACATTCTGATTGATTTTATAACCCATGCTTTTAGCAATGCTTGCTAACAGTATAGCTCGTGTCACACCTTTGAAGTTGCTGTCGTCATCCTGTGTCAGGTACCATTTCTGAAAGTCTGGTTTTTGTAAAAACATGAAATCTGTTTGTACATAGCCATTATCAGGACGTCCAGCAATAGGCGTTTTAAGATGAATATTAATTCCAGTAGCAGAAACCCACTCTTTTGGATCTAGTCCGTGGCTGGTTGCCCACTGTTCCAGTTTTGCTCTAAACTGACCTTTGTCTATTTTGTTTGCATCTACTGCTAGATCCAAATCACCTGACGTAGGTGTCTTGCCCGTACTGCCTAGCATATTGTTAAGCAATTCAAGTCCAGTTAGTTGTTCTAACCAAGCCACTGTGGGTTTTACATCTGTTTGATTGATGCGAATTGTTGCAGGTTTACCTTCAGGTGTTTTAAATTCATTGCCGCCTTCGGTAAGCATCAGATTATTCCTGCTTTTTTCGCATTGGAATATGCTTGATTCAGTCTTGCTATAGTATCAGGAGTAGTTGCATACTTTACCACACCGTCCATACTGGTCCAAGCATCACCGGTCCATTTGATCGCTGGTAGATTCTTGCTTTTTGGAATTACAGCGCCAACAGGAGGTGTTTGAGATGAAGATTGTTGTTGCACTGGTTGTTGTACTGGTTTTGGTGGCTGTTGTTGCTGTTGCTGTTGCTGTTGATAGTTTTTCTTAACTTTTTCTTTGTATTGATCTTGTTGGGTTGGAGCCAGATCAGGTGGTGCAATCTGTCCGGTCAGCAGGTTTTTTGCAGTATCAATTAATCGTTGATTGTTCCATGCAGGAAACCCGTAATCTTGAGGTTGATCTTTTTTGAGATCCTGCACAACTTTGCTAATTTGCACCGCATCATCTTTCTTACCACTAAAATCTCCAGTCAAGGCTCCTTTTAAGCCGTGCATCCAAGATGGGAGTATTGTGCTGGGGATTCGATCATACCGGTCTCTTTGTGCTTGGCTAACACCGGTAGCAATAGCCGCACGAATGTCATCAGCACTATTTGTTGTGGCTGGTGCTGCTTCTATTACAAAGTCACTTGCTCTCATCTGCTCTCCTCAATGATCTAGAGAATTTACGCGGATCTTTTTGTTTAATCGAGTTTAGCAATTTTCTCTGGAGGTCTTCCGCGACCGCAGGCTCATACAATTCGTCAATCTGTTCCATCAACCTTACAGCACTTGCAATTACATTGCTTGCTCTGCTCTCAACAACATAACGTCTTTCATTAAGTTTACTGTATTTGTCGTCGTATAAGGTATCTAGTTCCTCTAGGATACTACGAGTCTTCTTTTGCATTGCCTTAACCTTTTTGTTATTTATGAATTTTGCTTGTTTGAGTTTTAGAATAAAAAACCCGTCTTTGATAAAATACCCTTTCGAGTTTAGCATACCAACTGTCATCTTTAGGCCAGGTCCAATTAAATTGATATTCGGTGGGTTCTCTTGTTAGAGCATGATTGTTAATAATATACTCATATAAATTGTAATTTAGTTTTATCTTTTTTGGATACTGTTCTATATTGCGCAGGTCAACCATTATATTTTTTTGTAAAGTCAACAAATCTGATTCAATTTCCGATTCGAGATTATAACGTTTGATAAATTTAGAAATAAAGTCAATCGTATACTGATATTTGTTGCTATGATGGATATCCATACTAGTCATAAAAAACAAATTCCATCCGTGTATTTCAACTCCTCCAACATCCAGGTTGCGAATTTTACCGCAATCATACCAATTTTCAAAGGCTTTTTGTACAGTGTTTCTTTGTTCGCCAAACCACGGGTCTTGTTTTACAAACTCGTATAAATCTTCATAAAAGACTGCGTAATCTATATTTTTATTTTTATATAAAAATCTGCTTATAATCAACGTCCAACCAAAAACATGAAATGTTTTTATAAACCAACTGTACACGAGTCCGTCGATCATGTCTTCATACGTTAAAGAACTGGTGCTTTTAGTCACCTGAATGCTTTCAGCCCACGGGTCATTGTTATACGGTCCACCAATAAAATCATAAATTGTTGCGGTCTGTAAATTGTATTGCTCTTTTTGTTTAAGGGTCATTTCTGCATTTTCTAAAAGTTGACTTATTTGCACCTCTACAAAACTGTGAATACCTTGCCTGAATAACTTAAAAAAGTTTTCTTTCCAAGACTGTGCAGTTTCTCCAGGAAGTCCTAATATAAATTCCGTATACACAGGAATGTCTTCTTGTTCTGCCATAGAAAAAATTTCTGCAATATTTTCTGCATGCATGTTTTTTCTTTTTATGTTAGTTAAAACTTCGTCGTCCAGGCTTTGTACACTTAGTGTTAACCCCCAGGCTTTATTTTTTGATCCTAAGACTAAGGTCCTGATCATCGATATAACATCGTGCTTGATATTTTTTGCCCAGTTGAAGCCCCACATCACATCTTTACCCCAGCGCCTTTGAGCATCAACAAAATAATTTATAATAGCTGTATCTCTTTCTACAAATATACCAAAGTTTGCATCAGTGAAGGCAACAAATCCACAATTCTTTACAATCCAATCAATTTCAGCAAATGTTCTTTCAAGATTAAATTTTTTAACTTTTTGATATGTCAAACTGCCCCAATCACAAAACGTACACTGATAAGGACAACCTCTGGTAGTTTCTAGTGTTGCGTTCCATTCATAGCCTGGATTGTTTTCTATTATATCATCAAAGAAACCTGTTAAGTAAGGGCTAGGTAAATCTTCTAAATTTTCAACCCGAGGAGACGGTCCGGTGTCTACACTTTGTCCGTGTTTGTTTAACAATAGACCTGGTACTCTGTCTTTGGCGGACCAATTTTCTAATAGATCTTTTAATATTAACTCGCCTTCTAGTTTAATAACAATATCAATAGCAGGGTTTTCGTAAAAGAAGTCTTGATCTTGTATAGCTGGTTCTGGACCGCCAATGATTATTGTAGTTTTGGGATTTATTTTTTTGATTGCAGTGGCTAAACTAAAATTATAATTTTTATTCCATACATAACAACTGATTAAAACAATATCGTCCTTTGCTAAAACTGGTGCAATTTGATCGATTGAATCCCTACGCCAGACAATTTGATTCACCGTATAGTTTTTTTGTACAAATTCGGAAGTGTTGGCATAGGTCCATACTGTGCCCACACTATAAGGCAAATAATATGCATTTAGGTGTTTGGGGCCAGTTTGGAATCCAACTTGTACTAGACTTATGTTTTTCACGAAATATTTATATAGCTTGCCTACTCTGATTAAATATCCAAAAGGCAAATATAGGCATACATTATGGCAAACGAAATAGAACAAATACAGAGTTTATTAGAAGAATTTAGGCGACCAGTACCAGAAGGTGAAGAATACCAACACAGACTTGCTGAAGAGTTTGAAATCATACTACAGCAACGTTTTACAGATTACTTTTTAAAGATACGCAAAATATTGGACCTCAATGAGGACATACCACACATGACCCGCGGTAGTGCGGGTAGCAGTTTGGTGTGCTATCTCATGGGTATAACGGATGTGGATCCAATAGAGTGGAATATTCCACTGGCACGTTTCTTGAATCCACACAGGGACGATTTACCTGACGTGGACATTGACGTACCACATCACAAACAAGAACTGGCAATGCAACGGGTGTTTGACACCTGGCCCACGCAAAGTGCAAGAATATCAAACTATGTGCTCTACAGAGAAAAGAGTGCAAAAAGAGAAGCGGCAAAACGCTTGGGTGCAAAAGGACGCTTGCCTAGAGACATAGATTATGAAAAACTGGGTGTGGATGCCAAAGAAGCAACCAGAATAGAACGCAAACTTATGGGCAAGAAGCGTTGCATCAGCAAACACTGCGGTGGTGTGCTGGTGTTTGATAGAGCATTGCCCAAAAGCCTATTCCGTGAAGACAACCTCATACTGTTGGACAAGAACGAAGTAGAAGACCTAGAACATTTGAAAGTGGATATATTGGCCAACAGAGGACTATCACAGTTGTTAGAGATAGATCCCGATACCCCACTGCATGAATATCCTAAGCAGGATGATGCCACTGCTGATTTACTTTGTCGCGGCGATGTGCTGGGTGTTACACAGGGCGAAAGTCCTACAATGAAAAGATTGTTCCGTGCCCTGCAACCTACAGGCGTAGAGGACTGCGTGTTTGCCAGTGCATTGGTGCGTCCTGTTGCAATGGAAGGCAGACGAAAGGCAAGTTGGTTCCGCGATTGGACGGAAGAAGGCATCAAGAAAAACGCCATTGTGTATGAGGACGATGCCATAGACAAGATTATGAAACTGATTGGCATAAGTCCATACGAAGCAGACATGTATCGCAGGGCGTTTGCCAAAAAGAATGAAGAAAAAATGATGGAGTTCATGGGCAGGCTGGGTGATCATCCTGACAAGTATGACATCTATGATCAAATGCAAACACTATCAGGCTTTGGCTTGTGCAGAGCACACGCTGTAAACCTGGGCAGGCTCATATGGGCACTGGCATATCACAAGGTACACAATCCTAAACAGTTCTGGCGTGCCTGCTTGATGCACTGCCAAGGCAGTTATGCACGTTGGGTGTATCGCAATGAAGCAAAACGTGCTGGCTGGGATCTACGTGACCTAGGATTCGACAACTGGGTTACTGAAGATCCAGTGCAGAGTTTCCTGGAAAAGGGTGCTTGGAATTCACCAGGCTTTTTACCCGGTATGGGCTTGCAAAAACTATACTTGGATAAGTTCCAGTTTGCTGGAATAGTTGCAAACAGCAGGGTATTCAAATGCGATGCTAAAAGTTATATACACTTTATTACACTTGGTGTAGGCGAGGGCAAGTATGTGGACATAGTTGTAGACAAGCCTGTAAAATACAGCAATGGCAGTGTGGTAATTGGCGAAGGTGAACTGCATCACAAAGACAACAGCGAGTACTTAAAAGTAAAACGCAAAAGTGTAAAGGTTATGCCAATCACAGAATATGTTACTTGTTAGATTTAATTCCTGCTAGCATTTGTTTGAGCTTGGTACTTTCTACATCAGCACGAATCTTGCCTGGTTCGTTTTCAACCGCGGCACTGGCTTCTTCACCAGTCATTGTGCTCTTGCTCTTGATGCTGTCATAGATACTACTGCTACGTTTCTTGAACTCTTGATACTCTTGATCCTCGCCTAGGTCACGGATGCGCAGGCTTTCAATGTCAAACTCCAAGTCTACCTTTTGCCCAACACCCGAACTTGAACGTGTTTTCATTGCTTGTATTTGATAGCGTCCGCGCTCGCGCATTGCTCTGCTTGTAAAGATACCAAACACGTTGTCAGCAGTGTTGATCTTGGATATACCACCTGCAATATGGCTGTGATCAAACTCAATCTCTTCCACAGCACTACGATTCAACTGCGATGCTGTTACAAACAGTATGTTCATTTCTCTAGCCAAGTTACGCAGTTCTTCAGAGACATACTTGTCCTTGACAAACTGATCGTTTGGACTTACCTTGGCACTCACCGGCATCAACAAGTCCAAGTAGTCAACACACATAAAGTCAATACCGCGTCCAGTTTTGATCTGTAGCTCTTTGCAGAACGCACGGATGTCATTTACATTGCTCTGCGCTGGCATGTATTTGATCTGCAGGTTGCCCGCTTTCTTCTTCATCATCTTGACTTTCATTTCAACAGTGTCAAGATCCTTAAACAGTTGCTTTGCGGCTGTGTTAGTCAACATACTGTCAATACGCATAGCAGTTAATCCTTCACTTAATTCTAGTGTAACATACACTCCGTTAAGCCCTGCTTCCATCCAGTTCACAGCCAAGTTCTGCATGAACAAACTTTTACCCGAACCCGATCCACCTGCAAAGATCTGTAGTTCACCTCTGTTGAATCCTCCATACAACATTTTGTCTAGTGCAGGCCAGCCTGTGCTATTCTGTCCGTTGTTGTCTTTGAGTGCGCTCAGTCTGCCACGTGGATCTTCAAAGTAGTCTGTGCCCAAGTCCTTTGTTAAACTAATCTGCACAGCGTCCTTGATTAGTTTTTCCACAGGATCATATGTGCCTTTCTCCAACAGGTCAGCACTCTTGAGGATAGCACGTTCTAATTCCCTACGTCGAGTAAACCCTTCAAACTCCTGCAAGCACCAATCTAAATGACCTTCGTTGAGTTCAGGAATCTCTTGCAACTTGACTCCTGTAACCGCTTCAATTTGTCTACGGTCAGGCAGTGTTTTATGTTCATTTGCATGATCATAGATGAACTGTGCAGTTTCTTTCAAGTGCCTGTCAAAGTTTTCACTGTTGAATATGTTCTGCACACGCAGGAAACTCTGTGCATCCTGCATCATTATTTCTAAGAATAGTTGTTGTACTTCGGGTGAGTAATCTTTCATTTAACCTTTGCTTTCAGTTTTTTACGAGCCATTTCAATTTTGATCTTGCCGCTTACACGACTTTCCATTATCATTAGCAGTGTAGTTATCTCTCCATAGCGACAAACAGCATCATTAACATCCTTTATGTCCGCTGGCCAGTCAGGTATGCTTACACTATAGTTGTATTCCAATGCGCTGTCAATCAATTTGAGTCCAGCCTCATCCTGGTCAGGAACCACAATGATTTCTTTTTCTAAACTGCGTATCAGTCTGCTTTGTGCCTCGTTGATGTTGTTATGCAGTACAGCCAAGCCATTGATGCACAGTGCGTCAATTACACCCTCAACCACAATAGCGTACCGCCAATCGGGCTGTTGCAGGTCTGTACCAAACACATAGCCAGGTTGTATCTCCTGTATGTATTTGGGTATCCTGCCGTCAATGTATCGAGTAGCATGCCCAACTATGGTATTGTTGTATGTGAAAGGTATAATAAATCCTACACGGGCACTGTGTTCCACATCCTGTGTTAGGTATGGATAGTCTTGGGGCAAACACCTATCCTCAACATAGTTCCAAAGCACCGTGTCTTTTTCTATCTTGTATGCACGGCTGGGCAATTCACGCTCTTCAAACTCAATACTCATTAAACGTTGTTGAATCTGTTGGCGCTCTAGTGCCAGTCCTTCAATGCTACGATGGCGCAAACTTTCTAAGTTGATGCGTTCTATTTCTTCCTGGGGCACGTTGAACCAACCCAGCAAACGTTTTGCCTTGAAACTGAGATTACGCCCTAGTACAAAACTTGCTGTGTAACCACAGTTGAAGCAGTGATAACTCCACGAGTCTTCGTTGAACTTTATGCCGCCACGTCCACGTTTGTCCTGGCTCTCACCATTATGAGTACAACAGGGTGCATTGAATGAAATCCATCCGCCTGATGTTTGTTTGCGTTTTGCTGGCAAATATGTTAGAAGATCTATCATCCTATAAGTTTAGCACGGTCTATGTATTCAATCAACCTTTGTGCAATTTTTTGGTGTCCATTTTCATTAGGGTGTCCGTGAGGAGCAAAGTCTGTGTCAGATAGCCAACTTTGTAGAACAAAGTCCGCTTTGTTTTTGTGTTTCCACTGAGCACTGTAGTCAAATACTGGTAAAAGTACTGTTGGAGTATTAATACTTGAGAAAATTTGTAGTGTTTGGTAAAGGTTAAATTTCTCCCATTCATCGCAATGACATAAACTCGTCCATAGTTTGTCTAACTCGCTCCAATGCTCAATAAAGGTTGTTCTTAACCATGTGCTGTGCCGGTGTTTAATCCAAGGTATACCATCTTGTTGTTGATCAAAATAACTTTTGCGTCCAGGATCTGTTATTCCTGCTATTAAAAAACATTTTTCTAAATTAAGATTTTGTGACGCCCAGTATAAAGCATGTCTCATGCTTTCAAGGGTACCGCCTGGTTCAGCAGTGTTAATAAATTTTAAACCATAATGGCTTGCAACTTGTCCAGCATAACAATGGCGGTTTCGATAATCATCGTTGCTAGGAACACAACAATGTTCCTCAGGTGCTAAACTAGGATCTCTTAATTCATCGCCGTATGTAAAACTACATCCAAACGCAATTACAGTGTCAATCATGTCCTTTATATTCCTTGTACAGTTTTTCGGCTAAAAATTTACTGCCTTTTTCATTTGGATGATGCCCTGGTGCTAAACAGTCTCCGTGTGTGTTATGTGTGTGCTGTACAAAGCCTCGAGCATTCCAGTTTGGCACTCCTGGTATTGACTTAGGTGGCGGAAAAACATTGAATTGCAAAAGCTCAAGGCCATGAGCAATACAATAATTACGAAAATATTCAACTGCAATTTGATAGTTCATGTTCCAAAGTTGTTCGCAATCACTGTGTACTGTATAAAATTTAATAAATTCATTCCATGTGTGATTGTCATGATTCCAGTGACTGTGCATGTATGGACTTCTATCATCTTTGTTAAACCAACTTTGCCGGCTTGCTTGTGTAAGTCCAATTATAACCAGAGTATCTTTATCAAAGTGACCAGCATTTTTATGGAACTCCCACATGGTGCTTTGTAAACTACCGCCGCTAATGCCATAGTTAAAAACTTTTTTAACACCCATCAGGCTAGCAAACTGCCCTAGTGTACAGTTTTGTTCTCTGTAAAGTCTACGTTCTTTATCTGTGGAGGGATTCGGATGCTCAATTTCGTCGCCGTGTATCCAACTGCAACCAAATCCAACTATCTTGTCAATCATATCTAGCGATATTTAATGCTTGTAATGCTTCCGAGGTTAACTTTAACATTTGGAGCCTGCACATAGCCACTGCCGCCTGCTGTTAGCGTAAGTCCTGTGACGCTGTCTGAACTGATTGTACCGGTTGCGGTTGCACCCGTACCCAATCCTTCAATGTCTACATTTGCAGCACCAGTAGTTAGGTAATCAGTGCCGCCGGCCGCTACGCTTACTGTACTTACTGCACCACCACTTATGGTTGCTGTTGCTGTTGCACCCTTTCCATATTGGTTGATTTCAAAGCGTAGATAGTTGTGATTTCCACTTACGTTTAGGTATGCCCGGGCTGTTTGATTTGTATACACCGTTTGTGTGCCAATATCGTACCATGGTCCTAGTTGTGTATCACTGCCTTGTGCTTTTACATTACCTGTGAAGTTGTCAAAGTCCAATTGGAATGTGGTTAGGTCCTGTCCAGCGGTGTACGCTTCACTGGTGTGTACCCTATTCTTACTGTCAAGATCCTGCGGTAGATGGCTAGGTACCGTTAGATCCTTGCTGGCCACAAAGTCTGGATAAACACTATCTAGTACATCAGCAGTGCCACGTCCGCCCGCATAGTCATCTACATAAACAGTTTCCCACAAATCTCCACTACCACGTTCAACGCTGTAGTTTGCAGTTTGAGGATCCACAGTGTTGAGATCTTCTTCTGTGAGTGTGACTTTTGCCCTACCGTATGTAGAGTTAAGATGCACTAGATCCTTGCTCACAAGTTCTGTTTCACCATCCTGGCTTATAAGCCTAAAGGTTAATGTGCTACCTGAAATATTTACAGGCTTCTGGTCTTGATTGATAAATTCAAATAGTATGACGTTATCGACACCACGATTGATTTTAAGGTTTTTTGCGTACACTGGTTGCCATCTCCGATCAAAGTATGCTCCACTGGTATTGATTAACATTACCTGCTGTTTTTGCTGATATAAATAGGCAGTGGTAGAATACATTTATAAAACTCCGTTATAACACTATTTATGGGACCAGAAGTATTTGAAAAATTAGCAGAACGTTATCCTTTTATAACCTTCTGCACCTACGCTAGCAACGAGTACGTTGGAGTAGTGCAGAATCAGGATGACATTGTAACCACTATCTATGACTTTGGTGCAATACAAAATCAGGAACTAAAAGAATTATTCTTAGATCTTGCTAATACCTGGTGGTGGGAAAGCAATCGTAGTATTCCTATCAATATCTTTCTTAAAAGTGAATGGGATCCATTCAAGCCTTACCTAAGAACATTTATTAATAAAGACTTAGAAATAATCCACGGACCTTGCACAAGTTTAGCAGAACTTAGTAGAAAGAAAACTAAACGCAAGAGTATTACTCTTGTACGGAAGGTGGATTAGCAATCTGCCATTTCAAAAACTCTAGGTTCTGATGATCCCATTTTAGTGCAAATAGTGTAAAGTCATGTTCAGTCATTGCTACGCAATGATACTTGTCTAATTGAGTGTATACAATGGGCAGTCGGTCTAGTTTATCTGTTATGCTACGCCAAGCATATCCCCTGGTCATGCTATTACTTCCGCCAATAAAAGGCCATGCTACATACTGCATGATTTTTCTTCCAACAAATTAATGTGCAGTGCGACTAATCGTGCATAACTGATGCTGTGACTTTTCTTAAACGTAAATCCAGCAGTATCATCGCCATCCCACACACTGGCAAACACAGCTTCCCAGGGCTGTCTCTGTAGATGTGCTTTGCCTGGGCGTATGATAGCAATAAAAGCTGCCATCCTGGGTATGCTATCAGGACGCATAGCACATACTAAATCATGATAATTGCTGATGTGTACAACCTGTTCACAGAACTGTTTATCTAACAACAGATTCCAATCAGGTTCTTTGTCCAGCATGGCATCATAATGTGATTGATCACGTATCAATGTGTACACACTTTGATTCAAAAAGTCAATCTTGAAATATCCACGCTGTTCTGCTTCACGATAGTCAATGCTTGCACAACCATTTATTGGATCTACAGGAATAGCAGTCACATAAACACCACTGTTGTGTTTACGAATTTCGCCATTGTTTTCCTGCCGTGCTGCTGTGTGTTTGATCAATTGTAGTACATGATCTCTGTCTGCAAAGTCTATGTCAACGTCTGCTGTCATTGAGATTTTCCACTGTGTGTTCAAAAGAGGTAAAAAAATCATCTGCTATTTTATTACAAGTTAAAAAGTTGCGTAGATTATGGTCTGCAATGCTTTGCAATTTACTTTTATGTTTTTGCCAATCAAAAAATTGTAAATCTTGCAATAGTTTAATAATTTTTAAAATCCTTTTTTCAAGATTTTTTTCGCTATCATAGCTTTCATCCCATAACTCATCATATGTTTTGAATCCAGCATTTTTAAGTGTGCTCAGAAAGAACGGAGTTGCTACTACTACAAAAGGAATGCCAGTAATTAATGCTTTCAGAGTTTTTTCAGTCATAAAGAAACAGTCGTTATAATCTATATCGGATTCAACTACCAGATACGCATAGCCACTATTATAAATTTGTATAGGCAAGGTTGAGGCTACATCATGATGATATTCGGGAAGTACCGGAGTATATGGATCAAACTCTCCTTTGACAAAATTCATCACGTCTAAATGATTGCTAGGCGCACCAAAATCCTCACCACTGTATCTCAAAATATAGTTCTTATATTCAATGTTTTTAATTATTGAATCTACTAGTTTGTCTCTTTCGTCTTTAACATTTCCAATAGTGCTGCAGAAAACATGATCTTTAGGATATTGAAAATCATATGTTTTGTCAAGATAAAAACAAAAGCGATGCGGACTCATATAGGTGTCGACTAGTTCAAAAAGGAAAAAAGGATAACTTATTAGATCATAGTTTTTGATACCTATATCGTGTTTATCTTTGTCCCAACTGCCGCCACTGATTATAATATAATACTTGGTTTTATCGTACAGGCAGAAATAATTTTTAGAATGAACACTCTCAGTGACATCGTCGATTACAATAACATTGCTGTTGCAACTGTTGATAGACTCTACGTCAGTGTAATGGTAGCAAGGTAAATGCAAAAAATAATCTAAATCAACAGAAGAGGTTCTATTATGATAAAACGCTTGGCTTGTTTTCCAGATTTCATAATGATTAAGTACGTTTACAAAACCTTCTTTTACTGTATTCATTACCAACCTGCCTGTCTTAGTATTTCTTCTGCGTATGCTTGATCAGCTGGGTAGTCTCGAAACTTCTTTTGCCAGAAGTCTGAATCAATCCAGGGCCAAACTATCTGTATTTGTTCTGTGTTCATGTTGTTTAGAAACTGCTGTCCCGAAGCACAGTTGTATATGATCCACGGGCTTATTTTGCCTGTGCTTATAGCATAGGTTACCGTGTTGCTGTTGCCATAGCGTAGCACATCATGTGGCTCGCAACCCTTTTCCTCGCCCCAAGTGATAGAGTAGTTTATAGCACGTTGTAGTGCGTCTGTAAGTGCTTCTGTGCGCAGATACTGTTGCAAGTACTCATCGTACATCGAATCCTTTGCCCAGTGATCCAGTTTCTTGTTGTTCTTTAGCAACCAATCAATGTAGCGTTCCACGTTGATTGCGTTGATGTTCACACACTGCCTGCCAAACTTTACAAACGCATTGTAGTAGGGGCTCTTGGCAAAGTCATCATAGGTCTTGAACTTGGCACTGCCCTGTGTTGTTTCATAGAAACGCAGATAGGCGTTCAGTCCAATCTGAACACCCTTTTCATTTTGCTGTTGATGTCTGCGTTTAGGTTCGCAAAGGTGCACCGCTAGTGTGCTTTCTTTTTTAAAACCTTTAGCACAATACTTGCAAACATGACTACTTGTCGTTTCCAAGATCCTTCATCATCTCCCGTAGTTCTGCCTTGGTAATTATCTTGCTGAGTGTGTCAATGTCACTCATTTTAGCTGAAGGCATGAGTTCCATCAGCGTTTTCTTAACTTCGTTATTGCCTTTGTCTTTCTTCTTAGGTGCAATCCATTGATGTCTGTGCGAGCCCATGCCTGGACTTATGGTAGTTGCTAATAACCATTGTAGCTTAGGATGCCGGCTCAAGTCAAAGAAATTTTTGTTCAGTCTTTCGTTGCAGGCAACCAAATAGTATTCTTGCAGTTCTGTGGGTCCTTGCACTGCACTGCCCCAACGTATCATGAGAAAGTTGCTGAACTTTTTGCGTTCTTCATCTGTAAGGCTATCATAGAAGTCTCTACTCTTACGATCTAGTTGTGCCATTTCATTTTGTATGCTGAGCTTTTCCATCATGTTACCTGTTTTTTTAAAATCACAAAATTATTTCTGGAATAAACGATGTTATATCCAATGGCCAAAAGGTATATTACAGCCGGTCCGCATTTTCCTACCCAGCAACCGTCAATTTGAAAAGTATCATCACATGCTATAACCCCATTTTTTGTTATAAATGGTAACAGACTCATTGTTTGCCGTAGATGTTCAATTTGACAATTCTCATTGGTCATTGTTAGGTTCCAGTGTTCTTTATAAAATTCGTGAAAGTCTAGAAATTTTTCTTGTTGATTATTCCACATATAATCAAAATTATCCAGATACAAAACTGCAATATCTGGTCCAGAATATTGTTCGGCCCATTTACTACCTTCAGCACAAAAAAAGTCTAAGTTTGGGTGATTTTGTAATGTATAATCTGATTGATGCTTAGGAATATCTGGTAAATTCAATTCAAAGGAATCTTTAAGTAAATCTCTGTAATAGAAATAATTATGATCGTTGATTATTTCGTGGCGTATAGTATCAGGCAATTCTTCTAGGCTACTAGCCGACGGCCACGAGTCATCTTTAACTTTGTCGACGAAACTCTTAAAGAAAATTTCTTCTTGCCAAACTTTGGGTTTTACTCTAACAGGCTCAAAAGTTCTTTGTAAAAAATTTTTATCTATATCTACACACAAAAATTTGTTGTTATATTTTGTTGCCAAATCTGCCAGATATAAAGTACTTCCTTCTCCTCTGTCGCCACCAATTTCAATGAAAACTGATTGCTCATTGAGGCCGTCAATAAAAAATTCAATATTTTCGTGTTTGTATTTGCTAACATAACCATCAGGAATAATTTGATCTAAATTCATTGCAAATGTGCCACTGCTTTTTGTATATTACATTTTACCACTAGTGTTTCCTAGTAAACATTAATCTTATGTTGCCGTCGACGCCGTCTGCAGGCACAGATAAATCAATGTCAACAATATTCCATTCAACGTCGATATCATATAGTTGTTGTCTGATAAAAGGATCAACTGATGCCTGTGCTCCTGGGCTGGCGTTATTAAAAAGTTTTATTTTATTTTGTTCATTCTCACGTGATACCAGTATCTGGCTATTAAAAGTAATAAATGCTGTGCCGCCGGGTTTTAACATACTAACACATTCTAGCACTATCTGTTTTATCTCACCGATAGGTCTAAAGTGTAATGCATTTATGCTAAAAAAGCAATCAAAAAATTCCTGATGCCCGTCTACATAAATTTTATCAACGTAATCGTGAATGTCAGCATAGTACGTTGGTGTTCCAGGAGTTTCTGCTCCTATTCCTATAATGTTTGGGTAATATTTTTTAAAAATATTCCAACCACATCCAATATCATATACTACTTCTGTACTACCATCAATCAACGCTTCTAAATAATAAAAGATAGTGGCAGAAAAAAACGTTTTTGGATCAGGATCTGCAAAAGCCTGTCGAGGAGTCCCCGACGACGCCATGCTACTATGTTTGTCGAACCATAACACATCGTATTCTTTTACAAGTTTAGCATACAACGCAGATTTAGTAAATTTATTGTACCAATCAATTTCATTGTATTCATTTATGTTTTGTAATTCAGCCACTAAAATGCCTTATTATAATCAACCACTTCACAATTTCTACTGATGTCTTTTACAAAATACGCACACTTTGGACTTTCGCGTGTTTCAAATGGCACCGCAAGCATCTGTCCATTTTTTAGCTTGGGTGCATACCAACTAACATCTTGATAAACATCAATGATTTCAATATCGTGATAGGTTGGTGAAAAGCTACTACGCGGATTGAATTCAAAAATTTTAAAACCTCTATCATTGATACTGGTCAACGGTAGCATTTCAAGATCACCGACATCAGGCTCCCCAATGAGTACCTGCCAGTCAATGGGCATTTTGATTTGATTTTTTCCTATTCGTAATACCAATGCTGGCGAGTTAAAACTTTCTAAAAAGATCAACGGTATGAACAGATAGTCAGGATCATTAGGATCGCTATTATCAAAAATAGCAAATCTCATGTCGTCAATTTCGTCAGGAAGCTGGTCAAGATTAAAAACTGTATTTTCAAGTGTTAGTATTCTCATTTATATATTATACCTTATTATATTAAACTTTTGCAACTATTTTTGGTAAATGTAATTTTGCACATTTGAAATAGATTGTAAGTATGCTTTGTGTAATTTTTCTATTAGACTCTTATCGAAGTCATCAAGGTTTAAAAATTCATATATTTCAGCAACCTTTTCACAAAACAAATCAGGATAAAGATACCACTCAGTATCCCAGATAAAATGTTCAGCAAAATTTTCTTCTAAAACCATTGCTGCTGTTGCATCGTGTTCTAGTTTTTTACGACAATCAAAGTAATGCTCCGAAGGAATATAGTCGAGCAATTCCTCAGACTTTGGATGGCTTTTTATTTCGTCTAAGATCTCAATGAATGGTGATTTTTCAAAATTTTCTAACCACCTAGGCGGAAGCTCGGGCCAATGAGACTCTCTCATTTTATTCCACACATTAAAACTTTGTTGTGTTTTTGCCAGGTCAGGTAGGCCAGGAAAATTACTTCTATATTTTTCAAAGAATGGGTCAGTGTTCACAAACACAATTAATTTAGCATTAGGCCAAATCTGTTTGTTCCAACGTGTTGCTCGAGCAGTATGACTAACCTGAAACAAACATAATTTTTTGTTAATGCATTCCTTTATAACAGGATGCCATCGTCGATGATAAGCAAGCTCAGGATATACCCACTCTGTGTCGCTGATTGACATGTATACATCAAAAAGAGTGTGGCAACCCATATTTAAATCGGTCCAAGTTTCATTGGTATTTGCTAATGCATTTAAAAGGAAATTGCCTTTGTCGATGGAAGATAAATTTCCTTGCGTTTGTTGTGTTGCTGAATTTTTTTCTTGTAATACAGCGCCGTTGCTTATTCCTAAACAATTTATTAAAAATTTGCCGCCTGCTCCGGGAGGATATTGAACAATAACCATACGGTCAGTGAGCATATTTTCAGGATCAAGTCGTGCAGGGCCAAAACCTGCTGGATGTGCATGTTCAGTGTATACTTCATGAAGATCAAAGTAGCTCATTACATATTTCCTCTAGTGTTTCCAAAAACATAGTATGAGCTCCCGGCGGATTATGATTTTGAATAAGTGCGCCTCCTAGTGGCATGTCCCAAGGTTGTTTTTTATTTTGCGGCCACAGTCGGTTGTTAAGCCATAGCCATTGATTTGCTGTTGTCGGGCCTGGAATAAAAATAAATGGTATGCCTGAATCGCACAATTTTTGTAAACCGTCCCTCAAAATGCAAAGATCCATATGATACTGTAAACCTATGTCATGCAATTCTGCAACGTATAACTTAATTGCATCTTTGGTTGTTTGTTCGATTGCTGTATATCTATCTTCTAACAAATTAGCGATTGTATCTCCAATGATAAAACTCTGATCTTTGAACTCATGTTCACTGGAACAATCATATCCGTTGTAATCAAAGTGTTGAATAGCAAGTGGGGCCCGCCATCCAAGTTGATCAACCACTATGTTTAACCTATCACTGCTGGTTGCACCAACAATTATAAAATCAGCCTTGCGTTTTATGGCGTGATCAATTTGCAAACGTATCATATAATTGGTTGCTCCAGGACGAGCCAAACAATGATAATTAAAACTATTTCGTTGTGCAAATTGTTGTAAAAATGTAGGTTGGCTTGGATACTTGGTATCATCGCTGAGAAAACTGCAACCACAAATAAACAGATTTTTCACTTCCACTCCATGCGTTCTTGTGTGAATGGATAGTTTGCCTCTTTGTAGAACTGCTTGCGTTTGGTGAGGTGACGTTTTGCGAACTTGCAGGTACTAGTTACGTCCCAGATTTGGACATAGTCTTTGTCTTCTGCTTTTCGAATGCCGCGCCCAATACTTTGGATTACACGAACAAAACTTTTGCCAGGCTCAATGAGAACAAGATTGAATATGC
>Ga0222718_10001819_pt1 | contig 19778 bp, 19 predicted proteins | sample C33_27DmetaG_FD_165045 | JGI IMG/M metagenome (GOLD analysis project Ga0222718, IMG submission 165045) | Estuarine water microbial communities from San Francisco Bay, California, United States - C33_27D | ecosystem: Environmental > Aquatic > Marine > Unclassified | place: USA: California... | reverse complement strand
AGAAATTAATTTTACACTTTTCTTAATTTTCCATTTTTTTGATAATAAATTTTTCTTTGCAATTTCTGTATCTTTTGAGTTTTTTATAATCTTTATTATTTCATCAATATTTTCAACAGCAGTGGCTAGGCCGATTAAAATATGAGCTCGCTCCTCTGCTTTTTTTAAATCAAATTTAACTCTTTTAATAACAGTATCTTCTCTAAATTTTAAAAACTCAGAAATAAATTCTTTTAAATTTAAAATTTTTGGCTTGTTGTTAACAATTGCTAACGTGTTAAAACCAAAAGAACTTTCTATATTGGTTAATTTATATAATTGTCTTCTTATTGTTTCAGGTTCAATTCCTTTTCTTAATTCTATAACTACTCGTATTCCCTCTCTATTAGATTCATCTCTGATGTCTCTTATACCTTCAATCTTTTTATCTCTTACCAACTGTGCAATTTTTTCTATTAATAAAGATTTATTAACTTGATAAGGAATTGATTTTATTATTAATTTCTCTCTACTGCCTTTAGTTTCCTCTAAATCAATTTCACCTCTAATTTTGAATGAGCCTCTTCCTTTATTATACCCCTGTTTAATTATATCTTTTCCTATAATTATTCCTCCAGTTGGAAAGTCTGGCCCTGGTACGTGTTTCATTAACTGTCCAATTGTTATGTCTTTATTATTTATATAAGCAATAGTCCCGTCGATTATTTCACCCAAGTTATGAGGTGGTATACTTGTAGCCATTCCAACAGCAATACCTCCAGCTCCGTTAACTAAAATATTTGGATATTGCGACGGTAATACCTCGGGTTCTTTTTCAGTTTCATCATAATTATTACGGTATAAAACAGTATTTTTTTCTAAATCTTCTGTTAAATGTTGTGAAATTTTACCTAATTTTGTTTCTGTGTATCTCATTGCAGCCGGCGGATCTCCATCAATAGATCCAAAATTGCCCTGTCCTGATATCAAAGGAACGCTCATAGAAAAATCTTGAACAAGTCTTACTAAAGCATCATAAACCGATTGATCTCCGTGAGGATGATATTTACCAATCACATCTCCTACTATACGCGCTGATTTTCTAAAAGGTTTTGACCAATCATATCCTCCTTTGTACATTGCGTATATTATTCTTCTGTGAACTGGTTTTAATCCATCTCTAACATCTGGAAGAGCTCTACTGACAATTACACTCATTGCATAAGATAAATAGGATGAGCTCATCTCATCCTGTACAAAAATAGGTTTGTATGATTTATCGATCGTTACAGTATTTTTTTCCATTAAATATTAAAAAGGAATTTCATCATCTAAATCAGAACTATCTTGACTTAGATTATCATTTGGTAATGTGCTTTTATTTTCAGATACAAGATTAGAATTGTTATTTGTTCCTCTACTATCCAGCATTGTTAAACTAGAATTATATCCTTGAAGAACAATCTCGGTTGAATATTTATCTTGACCGGTAGACTCGTCTTTCCATTTTCTGGTGCTTAGTTGTCCTTCGACGTAAACGTTCGCACCTTTTTTAACGTATTGTTGAACAACATTAACTAAACCCTCATTAAAAATTACTACTCTATGCCACTCAGTTTTTTCTTTTCTTTCACCACTAGATTTATCTTTCCAACTTTGGCTCGTGGCAATGCTTAATCTAGCAACGCTTTTACCGTTGACCATTTGCTTTATCTCAGGATCTGCGCCTAAACGACCTATTAATTGTACTTTATTTAAACTTCCAGCCATAATATTTTGAACAAAATTTGATTATTTATTTATAAAACTAATATTTTATATCATAATTGGTCAATAAATATAAGCTGTATGTTATTCTGAAAAAAAAATATGTTGAAAAAAATCGTTGTAAAAGGCGCTAAAGAACACAACCTAAAAAATGTTTCTCTTGAGATACCAAAGGAGAAACTTGTCGTTATAACTGGCCTATCAGGCTCAGGAAAATCATCTTTAGCATTTGATACAATTTATGCTGAAGGTCAGCGTAGATATGTGGAAAGTCTATCTTCTTACGCCAGACAGTTTCTTGATAAGATGAAAAAACCTAAAGTGGATTTAATTGAAGGTTTAAGTCCTGCTATATCTATAGAACAAAAAAATACATCAAAGAATCCAAGGTCAACTGTTGCTACGGTAACTGAGATTTACGACTATATGAGAGTATTATTTGCAAGAGTTGGTATCCCTTATTCTCCATTTACGGGCAAACCTATTGTATCCCAACCTATCAGTGAAATGGTTGATAAAATTAAAAAATTACCTAGCAATAGCACGATCTATTTACTTGCTCCAATAGTTAGAGGAAGAAAGGGTGAGTATAAAAAAGAAATACTGAATTATAAAAAAAGAGGATTTACTAAAATAAAAGTCGATGGAGATTATTTAAATATCGATGAATTTCCAAATTTAAATAAAAAAATTAAACACGAAATTTCCATAATTGTTGACAGAGTTATTCTTAATTCTAATTTAGGTAATAGATTAGCAGATAGTGTTGAAACTGCTGTAAATCTTTCTAATGGATTATTGGTTGTTGAATATGAAAATGAAACACTGCCAAAAAAATTTAGAAAGCGTGAAAGTATAACTTTTTCATCTAAATTTTCTTGCCCTGAAAGTGGATTTACAATTGAAGAAATAGAACCAAGATTGTTTTCTTTTAATTCTCCATATGGGGCATGCGAAGAATGTGAGGGAATAGGACATAATTTAAATGTAGATCCAAATTTAGTAATTTCAGACCCAAAAAAAAGCCTACAAGATGGGGTTGTTGAACCATGGGCAAAATCAACCTCTTTATATTACGCGCAGACATTAGCTTCCATTGCAAAACACTATAAAATATCCATGTCCGATCCTTGGAAAAAAATACCAAAAAAATTACAAGAAATTATTTTATATGGATCTGATGATGAAGAAATTAAGTTTTCTTATGATGATGGATATGAAGCTTACACGACTAAAAAGGCTTTTGAAGGTGTAGTTAATAATCTTGAAAGACGTTATTTAGAAACAGATAGTGAATGGAAAAGAGAAGAAATATCACAATATCAAAGTGAGACAAATTGTGAAAAATGTAAAGGAATGAGATTAAAAGATGAAGCACTTTGCATAAAAATAAACCTTTTAAATATAAGTGAAGTTACAGAAAAATCTATCGATGATGCACAAAAATGGTTTGAAAGTTTACAAAATGTTTTAACTGAACGAGAAAACAAAATTGCCCAACATATTTTAAAAGAAATTAATGAAAGATTAAATTTCTTATTAAATGTAGGATTAAATTACCTAACTCTTTCTAGAGAGTCTGGAACTTTGTCTGGAGGCGAAGCTCAGAGAATAAGACTAGCTTCCCAAATAGGGTCAGGCTTGACTGGGGTATTATATGTATTAGATGAACCATCGATTGGTTTACACCAAAGAGATAATAAAAAATTAATTAAAGCTTTAAAAAAATTGAGAGACTTGGGTAATACCGTAATAGTTGTTGAACATGATATTGAAACTATGGAAAACTCAGATCATATTATTGATATTGGTCCAGAAGCTGGATTAAATGGTGGACAAATTGTTGCTGAAGGAACTGTTAACCAAATTATTTCTAATCCTGACAGCATAACTGGTGATTATTTGTCCGGAAAAAAATTTATTGCGACTCCAAAGAAAAGAAGGCTAGCAAAAAATGGAAGGTTTATTGAAATAAGTGGAGCAAGCGGAAATAATTTAAAAAAAGTTAATTTAAAAATACCAGTTGGTACATTTACCTGTGTAACCGGAGTCTCAGGAAGTGGAAAGTCAACTTTAATTTTACACACATTGTATAATGCTTTTAATTTAATGCTTAATAAAAACAAAAGTAGAAAAGTACCAAAAGCTTTTACAGGTTTTAAAGGCACAGAATTGATAGATAAGATTATAGACATAGATCAATCTCCGATAGGTAGAACTCCTAGGTCAAACCCAGCAACTTATACAGGTGCATTTGGGCCTATAAGAGAATGGTTTGCTAATTTACCTGAGTCCAAAGCTAGAGGTTATAAAGTTGGCAGATATTCTTTTAATGTTAAAGGTGGAAGATGTGAAACATGTGAAGGAGACGGGGTAATCACTTATGAAATGCATTTTCTGCCTGATGTTTTTATTCCTTGTGATACTTGTAAAGGAGCTAGATATAATAGAGAAACATTAGAAATACGATTTAAAAATAAGAATATCGCAGATGTTCTTGATATGACTGTTGATGAGGGCTGTGATTTTTTTGAAAATATACAAACTATTAGATCAAAATTAATCACTCTTAAGCATGTTGGACTTGGTTATATGAAGATAGGTCAACAAGCGACAACATTATCTGGTGGTGAGGCTCAAAGAATAAAGCTTGCAAAAGAATTATCTAAAAGGCCTACTGGGAGAACTCTTTATATACTCGATGAACCAACAACAGGTTTGCACTCGCATGACATCAAAAAATTATTAGAAATACTTCAAGCATTTGCCAATACGGGTAATACAGTTGTTGTGATTGAACATAATTTAGATGTTATTAAAACTGCTGATCACATCATTGATATGGGGCCTGAAGGTGGGGTAAATGGAGGAAAAATCATTGCAGAGGGCACTCCTGAAAAAGTATCTGAAGTAAAAGAGAGTTATACAGGTAAGTTTATTAAAGAATTAATGGGTAATAACTCAATGAAAAAAACTGCGTGATACACTAAATTGTGTTATAAGAGAATCATGACAAGTATCTTACAATCATTATCAAAAACAGTTCATTTATCACTAGGTCTAGCAATATTATTATTTTTAGGATTACATTATTTTGGTGAAGGCTTTTCTTTTGATACTCTTTTTTGGAGCTGGTTATTTAGATACATTCATGTAATTGTTGCAATAATGTGGATTGGTTTATTATGGTATTTTAATTTTGTTCAAATACCTAATATGTCAAAGATTCCAGATGAGCAAAAACCTGCAATAGGAAAAGTAATTGCTCCGGCTGCGCTATTTTATTTTAGATGGGCTGCTGCATTTACAGTTTTGTCGGGGTTAATTTTAGCATGGGTAAATGGATACGTTCATAGTGCTATGATACTAGGTTTTGATGGTACTGGGGGAAAAAATACAGCTATAGGAATTGGAATGTGGCTGGGATTGATAATGGCTTATAATGTTTGGTTTGTTATTTGGCCAAATCAAAAGAAAGCTTTAGGTATTGTTGAATGTACGCCTGAAGAAAAAGCTGCATCAGCTAAAACAGCAATGTTATTTTCTAGAACAAACACACTTCTTTCGCTGCCAATGCTGTTAACAATGGTAGCTGCTCAAAACCTTTATTAGGGAACTATTTTTTCTTCTTCTTTTTCTAAAGTTTTGTAACTCACTTTAAAAAATTTTAATATTGGTGAAGCAACAAATATTGAGGAATACGTCCCAATTAAAACACCTAAAATCATAGCGAAAGAAAATCCTCTTAAAATTTCTCCTCCTAAAATAAATATCGAAAATAAAGCTAGCAATGTAGTAACAGAAGTTATTATTGTTCGAGAAAGAGTTTCGTTTATGGATAGATTTGCAATATTGCTGATATCTAATTTATGATATTTACCAAGATTTTCTCTAATTCTGTCGTATATAACAACTGTATCATTCATAGAGTAACCTACAATAGTGAGGACCGCAGCAATTATTGATAGGTTTATTTCCAAAGATAAAAGTGAAAAAATTCCAAGTGTTATTATGACATCATGAAATAAAGCAACGATTGATCCGATACTAAACTGCCATTCAAACCTGACCCAGATATAAAAAAGCATAGCAGCTAAAGATAAAGATATAGCTATAATTCCTGATTGTAGTAGTTCAGCGCTAACTTTTGGTCCAACATTTTCTACCCTTCTAAAGTTTACCTCTGAGTTTAAACTTTCTGAAAGATTTTTTTTAATTTCTGGTATAAGTTTATTATTATCCTCTTTTTGTTCAACTTTAATTAAAAAATCTCCTTCTTTACCAAATTTTTTGACATTGACATCTCCCAAGTTCATATTTTTGAGAGTATCTCTGATTAAAGCAGCCTCTATATTATTAGATCTAAGCTCAATAAGTGTACCACCTTTAAAATCAATACCGTAATTTAAGCCTTTAAAAAAAATCAAAATAACACTTAGAGCAAATAAAATTAAAGATAAAATATTTGCATATTTAAATTTTGATGAAAAATTGAAGTTAGTCATTAAATTTTAATCTCTTTATTCTTGGTGTTTAAAACAATTAAGGATGTAAGATGACGTGCTAAAAAATAAGCTGTAAAAAGTGTGGTTACTATTCCTATACCTAAGGTAATTGCAAAACCTTTTACAGGGCCTGAACCAAAAGCAAACAATATTACAGCGGCAATTAAAGTTGTTATATTTGCGTCTAAAACTGTAATTTTTGCTCTAGTATACCCGGTATCAAAAGCGTGGATTATAGATTTTTCTGTTTTTAATTCTTCTCGAATTCTTTCAAATATTAAAACGTTAGCATCAACAGCCATTCCAACTGTCAAAATAATGCCGGCTATTCCCGGTAAAGTCAGTGTTGCTTCTAAAATTGTAAGAACTCCGACTAACATTAATAAGTTTGCAATTAATGCTGTATTAGCTATCAGCCCAAATACACGATATTTATACAACATGAATGCAATTACCAAAATAAAACCTACAATTAATGATGTTATACCAGATTTAATAGAGTCTTCTCCAAGGTCAGGACCTACAGTTCTTTCTTCAACTACTAGTAAAGGTGTCGGTAATGCCCCTGATCTTAACAACAATGATAGATCAGTAGCTTCTTGAAATGTAAAGTTGCCAGAGATCATCCCATTACCTGATGTAATAGGCTCATTAATATTTGGAGCGCTTACAATTTCACCATCTAAGACAATAGCTAATCTTTTTCCAACATTATCAGTAGTTGCTCTCCCAAACTTTTGAGATCCTAACCTATCTAAAGTAAATGAAACTGTAGGCTCATTATTTTGATTTTGAATACTAGGTTGAGCATCAATCAAATTTTCTCCACTCATTATTATTCTTTTACTTATATTTAATTTTTCACCGTTTTCTGAGATAAGCTCCTCTACTCCAAACTCATTATTATTTTCAGAAACAAGTCTAAAATTTAATTGTGCAGTTTTACCTAAAAGAGATTTGATTCTCTCTGGATCTTTCAAACCAGGTAATTCAACTAATATTCTCTTTTCACCTCTTTGAAGTATTGTAGGTTCTTTTGTTCCAACATCATCAATTCTTCTACGCACTATTTCTATTGATTGTTTTAAAGCAGAGTTATTGATTGTAAGAAGACCAAACTTTGAAAAAAAAATTTCTATTTCTTTGTTGCTTACTTTTTTATATCCTAACTCATAAGATCTATAGTTATCTAGATAAGGATTGACTAAATTATTTTTTCTTGAATTAAATAATAAATCAAATTTTTCAATATTGTCTAATGAAAGAGATAAACTTTTACTGTTTATTTTAAAATTATTGTAATTAATATCGTTATCTTTCAAAAGTTTTTTTATAGGTATAACTTTTGATTGAATCTTTTCTTCAATTAAATTGTCAGAATTAATTTCTAACAATAAATAAGATCCACCTTGAAGATCTAATCCTAAATTAATTTTTTTTTCAATAATTTGATTATCTTTATTTTGAAAATTTAGTAACGAAAAAATAGATATAATGAAAAATAAAAAATAAATTATTAAAACATTTATCTTAGAAAAATTTAACACGAAAAAGAATTACTTTTTAATTTCTTCTTTTTTTAATAAGCTTGTGATTGTGGATCTGATAACTTGAACTTTTGTATTTTCGCTGATAGCAACTTCTATTCTGTCATCTTCCATAACACGTTCTACTACACCTATAATACCTCCAGATGTGATAACTTCGTCTCCTCTTTTTAAAGACTCTACCATAACTTTATGATCCTTAACTCTTTTTTGCTGAGGTCTAATTAAAAAGAAATAAAAGATAATAAAAATTAAAATTAGGGGGATAAATTGTGCTATTCCTTGTCCACTCATGAAAGAAGAATTATATGAAAAACTTTAGATAAACAAGTAAATTATAATTAAATTTTATCTTGATTATTCATGTATTTTTTTAATACATTAGGGATTGTGATTGATCCGTCTTCATTTTGATTATTTTCTATCAATGCTATCATAAGCCTTCCTACTGCAAGACCTGATCCGTTAAGAGTTCCTACAAATTCATTTCCACTATCCGTTTTATATTTTGCACCCATTCTTCTTGCTTGAAAGGTTCCACACGAAGAACAACTAGAAATTTCTCTATATTTTTTTTCTGATGGTATCCAGGCCTCAATATCGTAAGTTTTTTCTGCGCTAAACCCCATATCTCCAGTTGAAAGCAAAATCACTTGATAAGGTATTTCTAATTTGATTAAGATACTTTCAGCACAATTTAACATTCGATCTAATTCTTCAGGGCACTTGATATGTTCAACGATACTAACAAGTTCGACTTTATAAAATTGATGCTGCCTCATCATGCCCTTAGTGTCTTTACCGTAACTACCTGCTTCTTTTCTAAAACAAGGTGTAGAAGCAACGAATCTCATTGGCAACTTGTTTTTTTCAATCACTGATTTTCTTACTAAATTTGTTAAAACTACTTCAGCAGTTGGAATCAAAAATTTTCTTTGATCAGAGTTGTGAAATTTTATTTCAAACTGGTCATCTTCAAATTTAGGAAGCTGTCCAGTTCCGAACATGACATCTTCATTAACTATTAATGGTGGTGAAATTTCTGAATATTTATATTCGTTTACATGTGTGTCTAGCATAAAATTTATTAACGCTCTTTCAAGCAAAGCAAATTTATCTTTTAAAACTACAAATCTAGAGCCTGATAATTTTATCGATGTTTCAAAATCTATCCCATTATTTCTGGTTCCTAATTCAATATGAGATTTAACTTTAAAATTATAATTTCTTATATCACCTACTTTTTTTATAAGTTTATTAAACGAATCATCATTTCCTACAGGAACATCATTAAGTGCCAGATTTGGTAAAGAATAAAGCGTCTCATTCAAATCGTTCTGACTATCATTTTGTTTCTTAGTAAGAATTGAAAGTTCTTCTGAAATTTTTTTTGATTTAATAAAATTATCCTGATCTTTAGACTTAGATAAAATTTTCTTTTCTTGTTCTAATTTTTCTTTTTTGATAATTAAATCTCTATTCAATGAATCTTTTTTGCTAAAACTATCTAGGTCAAACTCTACATTTCGTTCTTTAAGTTTTTTTTTAAGAATATCTAAATTTTTTCTTAAATCTTTTAAATTAAGCATCTTTTATGTTCTCATCATTATTTTTTTTTTCAGTGAATCTTACTGTTATTATAGATAACTCATAAAGTAATAAAAGTGGTATTGCTAGACCAACTTGTGTAATTGGGTCTGGAGGTGTTAAAATTGCTGCTAACGTAAAAATAATTACTATTACATACCTTCTTGTTTTTTTTAAATATTCTGAATTAACTACACCAATTCTAGCTAATAAATTAAGTAATATTGGTAATTGAAAACTTATACCAAAAGCAAATATTAATCTCATTATTAAAGATAAATATTCATTAACTTTTGCTTCTAATTGAATTGGTAAACTTGTGTTAGACCCCATAGTTTCAAAAGATAAAAAAAACTTAATTGCTAAAGGCATAACCAAATAATAGACAAGCATTCCTCCAAATAAAAAAAGTATGGGTGTGAAAATTAAATATGGTAGCAAAGCTTTTTTTTCATTTTTGTATAATCCTGGTGCAATAAATTTATAAATTTGAATTAACAAAACTGGGCTTCCCAAAAAAATTGCTGCGAAAAAAGCTACTTTTAAATAAGTAATGAAAGTCTCATGTAAAGCAGTAAAAATCAAACGTCTTTGTGTTATGTCATTTTTAACAGCTTCAGCATAAGGATTTACCAAGAAAGAATAAATATGTTCTGCGAATGTATAGGAAATAACAAATACTATAAAAATAAATATTATTGATTTTATTAATCTTGAACGTAACTCAATAAAGTGACTTGTAAATGAATTATTATCACTCATTATCTTTTTCTATTTTTTTTTTATTGATATCTTTTTGATCAATAATATCTTTCTCAATATTAATGTTATCTGTTACTGAGTTAACTTCACGTTGAAAGTTGTTTAAGGTATTCTTTAATTTACCAAAATACGATCCAATTTTTTTTAAGGCAATAGGAAATTCTTTTGGACCTAAAACTATAATAGCAATAATTACTATTGCTAAAATCTCTAACCAACCAATTTGAGGCATATTAGATTATTTATTATCAGAATTAGAGTTATCTGAACTATTGTTAGAACTGTCTTTTTCTGAAGTATTGTCGTCTGACATACCTTTTTTGAAACTTTTAATTCCTTTAGCAAGATCACCCATGATGCTCGATATTTTACCTTTACCGAAAAGGATTACTACTAAAATTGCAATTATTATTATTCCAGTCCACCCAATGTTTCCCATAATTAAATTATATACAATAATTTAGAGCAAATGAATATGATTATTTTTCTTCTTCAGGGGCTTTTTTTATTGCTTCATCAATATTCTTGTAAATATCATTTTTCTTTTCTTCAATTGACTGTTCTTTAAAAAATTTACCAGTTCCAAAAATTGACCTATCGATACTTGAGGTGTCAATAAGGCCAGCTAAACCAAGCTCATCAACAGTTGGTAAATCTGATAATTTTTGAATATTGAAATGATTTAAAAAATTTTCTGTTGTAACGTATTGTATTGGCTTACCAGGAACGTCTTTCCTCCCAGCTGGTCTTACCCAATTAAGTTCAAGAAGAGTTTCAAGAGTATTTGCTGCGAAAGAGACGCCTCTTATTTCCTCTATTTCTGATCTTGTTACAGGTTGATGGTAAACGATTATAGAAAGTGTTTCTATTGTAGCTTTAGAAAGTTTTTTTTGCGTTGATTTTTGAAGAGCCATCAATTTTGATAAATCCTCTGCTGTTCTAAATGACCACTTATTTTTTATACAAACTAAGTTGATGCCTCTATTTTTGTAAATTTCTTTAATATTTTCTAAAACTTTCTTTATGTTTGTTTCAGTTTGAAGTCTTTTTTCAATTGTTTCAACATCAAGTGGTTCTGAAGCAGCAAATAAAATTGCTTCAACTTTTCTTTCTAATTTAGAAGGTGTTTTTGGAAAATTTAAAACATTATTTTTTTTTTTATTTGGCATTCTAAGATTTTTTAATCATCATATTATGAAATTGTTTCTTTTGAGAAACTTTAGTTATACCTTCTTTAGTAAGTTCTAAACTAGCTGCAAAAATACCGGTGATGCCAGTTCTTTTCATCTTATTATTCAAATAAAATTTTGGTATTAATTCATAAATATTTTTCCAATCAATAATTTTTTCTAAATTGTTTTTTATATGTTTTATACCTTCTTCTGTAGAGAATACTGGAAGTTTTGGTATGCTAATATTATTAAAAGATTTTTGCATTTGTATGCTAGAATAAGTTTTTAACAATTCGTAAAGTGAAACATCATAAACAGGAGTATTAATTGATCTAATCCCTCCTTTAATTCCTCTTGTGAAAATATCAACTCCTAGTCTTTTTTTTTGCAACATTTGATCTGATAAAATTCTTATTAATTCAAGTTTTTTTAATTGTAATTTTAATTTTTCAGCAACTTCTAACGCTTTAAAATCATCTTTATCATCTTCTGGAAGTAATAACTTAGATTTTAAATATGCTAACCAAGTGGCCATAAGTAAGAATTCAGAAGCTGTTTCTAAGTTTAGGTTTTTATTGCCTTTAATATATTCTAAAAATTGATCGGCAAGTTGAGTAATAGAAATTTCTGCTAGATCCACTTTTTGAGATTTAGCTAAATCTAATAACAGCTCTAAAGGTCCATTGTAGTTAGGTATGTTAATAGATATTTGATTTAAATTATTTGATTCCATTAATAATTTTACCCTAAAATTTTATAAATTTCTGATGTTTTTTTTATAGTAAATTTATCAATATAAGGAACTGACTTGATCAATTTAAAGTTGTCTTTGATATTTCCTGCACAGTACAAAACTAGATTACAACCTGCCGACAGTGATTTTTTTGCATTGGTGATTAAATCATACTTTAAAGCTTTCATTGAAATATCATCTGACATTAAAATCCCCTTATAACCAATTTTTTTTCTTATTATTTCTTTTATTAATTTTTTTGAAAAAGTTGAAATATTTTTAGAGTCAATTTTTGTATAGAGTATGTGTGCTGTCATTGCTAATTTAGCTTCCGAAGATTTAAACGGATAAAAGTCAATATTATTTAAATTTTTTTCACTTAAATTTACCTTTGGAGTGACTAAATGACTATCTTTGTTCGAACAACCGTGTCCAGGAATATGTTTAATAACTGAAATAATTTTTTTATCATATAGTTCTTTAATAGTTATTTTTCCTAATTCTTTTACAATTTTCTTCTTATCAGAAAAACTTCTATTACCAATAACAGAATTTGTATTTTTTCTTATAATATCAAGTACCGGAATGGTGTTAATATTAATTCCTAATTTTTTAAGCTCATTAGATAAAGTTCTTAAGTAGCTTTTATATAAATTAATAGCAATTTTTTTATTAATTTTATAAAGTTTGCCGAAATAATTTGCGTCTACATTATGATTAATTAAATCTCTTAATCTGGAAACTCTAGAACCTTCTTCATCAATCATAATGGGAAATTTTTTATCTTTTACGCAATATCTTATGCTTTTGATTAATTTTTTTGCTTGTATTGAAGATTTTATATTTCTTTTAAATAAAATTAAACCCCAAGGTTTTTCTTTAGCTAAAAGTAATTTTTCTTTGGATGTTAATTTTGAGCTTTTAATGCTTACTATTATTGCTTTTTTTTTCATCAATTTTTTAAAAGATTCCAAAAGCTTCTTGTTTTATCATTTTTAATTTCATTAGAATAACCGTCATTAAATATGATGATGTTATTTGTGTCATTATTTAATATTGGTAAATTTGAAATTTTTTTGTTTATTATTTGATTAATATTTTTACGATTAAATTCTTTTGAATTAATATTTTTATTTGAAGAATAATATTTATATATATTTAGAAAAAAAAACGAAATTATTACAAATAGAAATATATTCGCTATTTTATTCATCACATTTTATCAGGTAATGATACACCTAAAATTCTCATTCCATTCTGTATAACTATAGCTACTAAATTTATAACTATTAATATTTCATTTCTTTTAATTTTATCGTTAACAATAAACTTATATTCCTTATTCTCATTCCCCTTACTCCAATATGCGTGAAATAAAGTTGAAAGCTCGTAAAGATAAAAAGTAATTTTATGTAAGTCAAATTTTATTGAAACAGATTCTATAATTTTAGGCCACTCAAATATTTTTCTTATAATTTTCTCTTCCAATTCATTTAGATCAAAATCATCTTTATTTAATAATATTTTATTTGTTAAATCTATATTAAGCGATCTGAAAATTGAGTTAATTCTTGCATAAGCATATTGAACATAAAAAACAGGATTATCTTTTGTTTTCTCTTTTACTTTATCGAAATCAAAATCAAGTTCTACATCATTACTTCTATTTAACATCATAAATCTAATTGAGTCTTTATTTACTTCATTTATTAAATCTTGAGCAGAAATAAAATCCCCTGCTCTCTTTGACATTTTAAACGGCTCTCCTTTTTTAAATAACTTTACTAATTGACAAACTTTACAATTAAGTTTTATTTTATTTTCAGATAAAGCAGAAACTGCAGCTGTAATTCTTTTAATATAACCAGTATGATCAGCTCCAAGAATATTGACTAAATTATTATATTTCCTGTTTACTTTATCCATGTGATAGGCGACATCATTAGCAAAATATGTCCAGGTTCCGTCATTCTTTTGGAGAGCTCTATCGTTATCATCACCAAATAAAGTTGATTTAAAAATTAACCTTTTAATTTTTTTCCAATTATTATTTATCTCACCTTTTGGAGGCATAAGATAACCTTCTTCAACATAGTTTTTTTCTTTTAGTTTTTGTACTGCTTTTTTTACTAAATCTTTTTTTACAATATCTGTTTCAGAAAAAAAAATGTCATGTGTTATACCAAGTTGTTTTAAATCATTTTTTATTAAATTCATTGATGCGTCTAATGATTTTTCTTTTAAAAATTCAAAATTTTTATCGAATTTTTTAAAATCAATATTCTGATTATCTTCTACTATTTTTTCTGCAATATCTTTTACATAAAGACCAGGATAAAGATTATCATTGTCAGGAAATTTATTTTTATATTTAATTTCTTGAATTCGAAAAAAGACTGACTCAACAAAATTTTTAATTTGATTACCATAATCATTGATATAGTATTCTTTTGTTACTTTGTTACCATTAAACTTTAATAAATTACTTAAAACATCTCCATATATAGCTCCTCTACAATGACCGACATGCATTGGTCCTGTTGGATTAGCTGAAACAAATTCAATATTATAAGTTTCATTAGTTTGGTTGGAACCATAAGCTTTGTTGCTTTCAATTATTGCATTAATATTATTAATCAATGCAGTTTTAGAGAGTTTAATATTTAAAAAACCTGGACCAGCAATTTCAATTGCTGAAAAATTAATAATTTTTTCTAAAAAGATTTCTTTAATTATTTTTGCAAGATCCTTTGGATTTATTTTATTTGATTTGCCAAGGACCATTGCAATATTACATGATAAATCGAAATTAAATTGTTCAGGAGGTATCTCTAGATTTACATGACTCAAATTATCGATATTTTCTAATTTTAATATTTTTTTATTAATTAAAATTAAATTTTTAATTTCTTTTAAATGGTGTTTAAAAATATTCATTTAATTTGGTTATATAGATTTATTGCATATCTATCTGTCATACCAGCAATATAATCACATATAATTCTTTCGATGCTTGAGCTGCTGTATTTTTTTATATTAATATATTTTTTTGGATTACTTTTTATTTTGTTGAATAATTTTATAATTATTTTCTTTCCGTAATTTGTTTTTAAATTCACTTTACTATGATAATACATTTTTTTTTTTAAAAATTTCTTTATACTCATGTCAAAATTTTTCATTTGGTCAGAAAAGCATACTATAACTTTATCTGATTTATAAATATCATTTAAATTTCTAATTTGATTCACTCTAATATTTTTTTTTATTGAATTAATGACATCACCTACCATTTCGTTAATAATTTCTCTTATTATCTGTCTTATGACTAAATCTATTGTATTTTTTTTAATATTTTTTATGTGTTTTTTGATTATTTTATTAAGAATGGGTATATTTTGTAAATCATCTAATTTAAAAAGATTTGCTTTTAAACCATCTTCAAGGTCATGACTATTGTAAGCTATATCATCAGAAATAGATGCTATTTGAGCTTCTAGAGAAGAATTAGATAAAAAATTTATTTTATTTTTAAAAAAATTTTTACCTAATATTTTATTAAATTTTTTTTTATCTTTTACCGGACCGTTATGTTTAATTAAACCATCTAAAGTTTCAAAAGAAAGATTTAAACCTTTAAAATCATAATATCTATTTTCTAAAATTGTTATAATCCTAAGAGTTTGTATATTGTGATCAAATCCTCCATAATTTTTCATACAGTCGTTTAAGGCATCTTCACCAGCATGTCCAAATGGAGTGTGTCCTAGATCGTGGGCTAAACTTAAAGTTTCGGACAAGTCTTCGTTTAAATTAAAAAATTTAGAAAGTGTTCTAGCTATTTGTGAAACCTCAAGAGAATGTGTAATTCTGGTTCTAAAATGATCGCCTGTAGTGTTAACAAACACTTGGGTTTTATGTTTAAGTCTTCTAAAAGCCGTGGAGTGAATAATTCTATCTCTATCTCTTTGAAAGTCATTTCTTAAATTATTTTTTTTTTCTTTAAAAAATCTACCCGTTGATTGGATTGGTACCGCTAAATTAGATAATTTTGTTAATTGTTTTTTTTGCATGGTGACAATTAAGATTATATACTAGATAATTAATATTTATGGAAAAAAAATTAAATTTCACTGATCAAGCGCTTAATCAAATTAATAAAATTACAATAGGTGGTGATAAAAAATATTTTAGAATCTCTGTTCAAGGAGGTGGGTGTTCGGGTTTCAAATATAGCTTTGGTTTTGATGCACAATCTAATAATGATGATGTGGTATTTGAAAAAGTAGTTATAGATAAATCGTCATTAGAGATTATCTCTGGCTCAGAAATAGATTTTAAAAAAGAGATGATAGGTGAATCTTTTGTTATCAATAATCCAAAAGCTACAGCATCTTGTGGTTGTGGATTATCTTTTTCAATTTAATGAAAATTATTTCCTGGAACGTCAACTCTGTTAGGGCAAGAATAGAAAATATTAGAAATTATATTAAAGACACTGCTCCTGATGTACTTTTACTTCAGGAGATTAAAACTCAAAACGAAAATTTTCCAAACGATCAATTTAAGAAATTAGGTTATGTATCATATGTATTTGGTCAAAAAAGTTACAATGGTGTTGCAATTATTTCTAAACATGAATTAGATAATGTAAATAATAGCTTTATTAAAGATGATTTAAATCAATCACGAATAATCACTGCTGAGTTAAAATTAAAAAAAAAAAAGATAGAACTAATAAATATTTATGTTCCGAATGGAAATCCCGTGGATACAGAAAAATATGAATATAAAAAAAATTGGTTAAAAAAATTTATAATAAATATTAAAAAAAAAATTCAAAAAAACTCAAATATTCTTGTCGCAGGAGATTTTAATATTATTCCGGAAGAAATAGATGTTCATGATTTTAAAAGATATGAAAATGATGCTTTAGGTAGATTGGAAATAAGAAAAAAATATAGAGAATTAATTAATTTAGGTTTTAAAGATGTTTATCGTTTTAAAAATAAAACAAAACAAGAATATACCTTTTGGGATTACTTTGCAGGATCATGGCAAAAAAATTATGGTATGAGAATTGACCACTTTCTGCTATCAAACAGTCTAATTGAAAATATAAAATCAATTAGTATAAATAAAAAACCAAGATCCAAAGAAAAACCATCCGATCACACGCCAATCGAACTAGAAATTATTTAACTCTACCGTATATATCTTGATATCTAACTATATCGGTTTCTTTTAAAATTGACCCTAATTGAGCTTCGATTATTTTTACTGGTATCTTGTATGGATTTTCTATTCTGTGAATAGATTTGACTGGTATAAAAATAGTTTCATTAGATTTTAAAACAAATTTTTTTTTGTTGAGAGTTATTTTTGGAGTTCCTTGAGTTACAAACCAATGTTCAGAACGATGAAAGTGTTTTTGAAGACTTAAAACTCCTTTAGCTTTTACATAAAGCTCTTTAATTAAAAAATTTTTACCATTATATAAATTTGTATACCTGCCCCAAGGTCTATAAAAAATATTTTTCTTTTTTTGATATTTGGTCTTTAATTTATCATAGACTTTACAAATTTCTTTCCAGCTACCTAGATCAGACCAAGGTATATTTAATTTTATAGCATTTATATTTTTTGATTTTTCCAAAATTGCATAATCAAAAGAAATTGTCTTGCATTTTAAAAAGTCATTTTTATTGAGATAATAAATATTATTTTTATATTTTGATTTATTTACAGAATTTAAACAATGATTAAAGTTTTTGTTTTGATGCTTCTTGAAATTATTAATTATTGATTTTTTTGTCAAAAAAAACATTCCTGAATTCCAATAAGCATTTTTTTTAATAATTTTTCTCGCTTTTTCTAAATTTGGTTTTTCAATAAATTTTGTAACCTTGTATTTATTGCTCACCCGTTTTGATAAAAAATAACCAAACTCAGAAGAAGGGTTAGAGGGTTTAATGCCAAAAATAAAGATATTTGTATCTGTCAAGTGTTTCTGGTGTTGTTTAATAGATTTATTAAACAGGTTTGTTTTCTCAATTAAATGATCTGATGTTAAAAAAAGTAAGGGTTGGTTCTCAGGTATTTCTTTTATTAATACTGAGCTAAGTATAGCAGGAGCAGTATTTCTTTTTGCTGGTTCAAGAATAATTTTATATTTCTTAAATCCTTTTAATCTTAAATGTTTTTTAATTTCACTTATATATTTTTTATTAGTACTTATTATTGGATAATCAAATATTGAATTTTTTATCCTCTCTAAAGTTTTTCCGAATAATGTCCAATTTCCAAAATCAATAAACTGCTTTGGTTGATGATGTTTTTGATCAGTCCAAAGTCTTGTACCAGAACCGCCACATAAAATTACTGGACGTATTTTCATTAAATTTTTGAATATTCTTTAACTTCTTTTTTCTTACCTGGATGTGTTGGGGCACCAAGATAAGCAGGTCCTACTGTTTGAGCATATTTCCAAATAGTTCCAGATCCAAAACTTGATTTTTTTTCTTTCCACTTTTTTCTTCTAGCTTTTAATTGTGCACTAGTAAGCCTAACATTAATTGATCCTTTTTTTGCATCTATATCTATTATATCTCCATTTTTAAGTAGTGCAATTGGACCACCCGTTGCAGCTTCTGGACCTACGTGACCAACACAGAAACCTCTAGTAGCTCCTGAAAATCTTCCATCTGTTATAAGTGCAACTTTTTCACCCTTGCCTTGTCCGTAAATAGCTCCAGTTGTTGAAAGCATTTCCCTCATTCCTGGTCCACCTTTTGGACCTTCATATCTAATTATTATTACATCACCGTCTTTGTATTTTTTTGTTTGTACTGCTTTCATTGCGTCTTCTTCATTGTCAAAACATCTGGCTTTGCCTGTAAATTGTAATTTATTTAATCCTGCAATTTTTACGATTGCTCCATCTGGAGCTAAATTACCTTTTAATCCAACAACTCCACCATCTGGAGAAAGTGGGTTATTGTATTCTCTTAAAACTTTTTGGTTAGTATTAAAATTAATATTAGCTAAATTTTCTTTCATTGTTTTACCTGTAACCGTCATACACTTACCATGAATATATCCTCCGTCATATAAAGTTTTTAATAACATGGGAACACCGCCAGCTTCCCACATATCTTTGGCTACATATTTTCCACCGGGTTTTAAATCCGCGAGATAAGGTGTTCTTTTAAATATTTTTGCAACGTCCATAAGATCAAATTTTATTCCTACCTCATTTGCTAAAGCTGGAAGATGTAAAGCTGCATTTGTTGATCCTCCTGTAGCTGCAACAATTGTAGCAGCATTCTCTAAAGCTTCTTTTGTTACAATATCTCGTGGTTTAATATTTTTTTCTAATAAATTCATTACTGTTTGTCCGCTATCAAAAGCATATTTGTCTCTTTCCTCATAGGGTGCTGGTGTTCCTGCTGAATATGGTAAAGCAAGACCTATTGCTTCTGAAACACAAGCCATGGTATTAGCAGTGAATTGTCCACCACAGGCTCCTGCGCTTGGGCAAGCAACTAATTCTAATTCTCTTAGTTCTTCTGAAGACATTAATCCTGATGAATGTTTACCTACAGCTTCAAATACATCTACAACAGTTACGTCTTTACCTTTAAATTTTCCTGGTAAAATAGAACCACCATAAATAAAAACGCTTGGAACATTTAACCTTAACATTGACATCATTAAACCTGGTAAA
>Ga0222718_10001818_pt1 | contig 19788 bp, 30 predicted proteins | sample C33_27DmetaG_FD_165045 | JGI IMG/M metagenome (GOLD analysis project Ga0222718, IMG submission 165045) | Estuarine water microbial communities from San Francisco Bay, California, United States - C33_27D | ecosystem: Environmental > Aquatic > Marine > Unclassified | place: USA: California... | reverse complement strand
ATGTGGTCAAGAATTCAACAAACGTGGTAATAGTATAACATTTATGTGACATGTGGATAGCTTGTGAATTAGTATTCCGTCACTACAATCCTAAGGAGCTAGAAGTTGGAATGTTATTTATGAACGAGCTCAATCCTGGGAATGAAGAGAAGGAACAAGTAGAAGTGTGGGCCCTTAAAGAAGAGGGCATATACGAACAAGTAAGTTATGATATGATGGTGTTTGAATGTGGGTTTCCTGTTGAACCATGGCTTATTACAGATGATGGCAGAATAGCTGCTATACCAGATGAGATAGGTTGGTTTGATCCAGGTAATCGTTCAGAAGAACTAATACCATTTACAATGACTGAAATGAACTTCATCATGCAAGAGTTTGATGGACTACTAGAAATCTTTGTTAACGAAGATGAACTAGAGAGAGGGATTGTAGATCCTGTATACGAAGATAAATTAGTGATTCTCAGATTCTTAACTGATGATGAGGACGCAGAAGAACTATACTTAGAAGAAGAATAATTATGGAAGAACTAAGTAATTGCTGTGGAGCTTCAAGATGGGGTGAAACAGATGTATGCTCAGATTGTAAAGAGCACGCAGATTTTTATAACGAAGAAGAATAAATATTATGGGAGTAGACATTTATGGTAGAGCGCCTAAGCTCAGATATGAAAAGCCTGACAAAGATTGGACTAAAATAGAATCAGAAGAGGAAAAGAAAGAATACTTTGATGAACTAGAGAAGTTTGAAGATGATAATCCTGGATACTATTTCAGGAGTAACTGGTGGGGCTGGAGACCTCTTGTCTATCTATCAGAGATAGCAATGATTAACGCAGGACTGGATTATGGTACAGAAGGATGGGGTGAGAATGGTGGTGATGGACTAGAAGATGGTTTTCAGTGTCTTCAGCTTGCTAATGCATTAGAGCACCTGATAGAACAGGAAGCAGACATGGAACATGAAGATGATATAATGTACATCAATCTTGGTTCTTGGTCTACCAGTGGTGGTAGATTTGTTGAGGAAGACATACAAGAGTCTCTAAACAAAGACTGGCCTCTTGGAACTGTAAAGTTCACAAAGGTGGTTGGAGAAGATGGTAATATATATCATCCAACACATTCATCACCAATGTGGCATATAAAGAATTGGATAAAGTTTCTAAAAGAGTGTGGAGGCTTTGAGATACATTAATAATAACTAATAATTAAATTTTAAACATGGAAAATTCAAAAAAAAGAAGAACTTATGTTCGTTACACAAAAAAACAAGTGAGTGCAATGCGTAAATCTTTGAAAACAGAAGAACCTCGTTTAGTGATTGCTAAGCGCTTTTCTAATGAATGGGGCATTCCTACACGTAGTGTGTACCAAAAGCTAAACAACGTAGCTAATACTAAGCGTACGTACAAGAAGCGTCAAGTAACCACTACACCTGTAGCTAAAATCACTCCATCTAAGGGGATAGAGTTAACAGGTAACATGGTGAACATACTAAACCACCTGAAGAACCCAACAAAAGTGGTGATGTACAACGATCATGTGAGATATTACTATAACTAATCCTTGTAACATAGCTAAGGATTAACTATATTTGTAATCTCTCTTGTTATTTAATGGGTAAGTTTATAACATTTTTAGTTAGGTGGATAGGGTCCAATCTTGCAGTACCATTCTGGATGGTTGGGCACATTCATTTATCTACTAACATATATGAAGATGTGTATGAACTTATTGTATCCTTTGGGATGAATATTATTGTATTAGCAGCCTTATGGCTGGACTGGAAAGAACATAAAGAAGAATAAATATGAATACTGATGATAATGTAATTATATATGACATAGAAACCATGAAGGAGTGCTTCATAGTTGTATGTATGGAGCCTGAGAAGACACCTCGTAGCTTTGTGGTGAGCAAGTGGCAGAATCAGTTGGATGCGTTTGTCAAATACACTGATGAACATAAGAATGCTTATTGGGTGGGTTATAACAACCTACGCTTTGATGCTCAGGTGGTTGAGTGGATACTCAGAAACCAAGAGTACTGGCATGAGCTCTCTGGACTAGAGATATGTGTAAAGATTGCACAGAAGGCACAAGATGTAATTCATGATGCAAATTATGATGTCTTTGCTGAATACAGAGAGCATGAACTATCCCTAAAACAAATAGATTTATTCAAAGTTCACCATTATGATAACAAGAATCGTAGAGTGAGTCTTAAGAGACTTGAGTTTGAGATGGACCTAGAGAACATCGAAGAGATGCCTATACATTATGCTAAAACAGATTTGACTAAGGATGAGGTGTTCCTGTCATTGCAGTACTGTTTTAATGATGTCGATGCAACGTATGAATTCTATAAAATAACCCTAGGTGATACAGATCACCCATTGTACAAAGGCAACAACCAAATTCAATTGAGGAGAGATATTGAAGAAGAGTTTGGTATACCATGCCTGAACTATTCAGATAGTAAGATAGGGGATGAGATAATCAAGAAATATTACTGTGAAGAGAAGGGGATAGATGTGAGAGAGCTTCCACGTAAAGGTTATTTCAGAAAAAGTATAGATATCAAAAACTGCATTGCTGGATATGTCTCATTTGAAACTGAACAGCTGCAACAGTTTCTCAAAAATATCAAGAGACTCAAACTAGGATTGCAAGATGATTTCAAAGAACACATACATTTTTATAATAATGTCTATTCATTCATGAAGGGTGGCCTCCACACTGAAAACAAGCCTGAAGTGTTTGAAGAAGACGAAGAGTATGAGATCATTGACTGGGACGTGGCTAGCTATTATCCTGCTATTATTATTAATAGTGGGAAATATCCTGCTCATTTAGGTAAAGAGTTTTTACGTGGGTATAAGCAAATGTTTGAGAAAAGACTAGAACTTAAACCACAAGCAAAAACAGACAGAAGAATCAAAGGAATTGTAGGAGCACTTAAACTTGCAGTTAACTCTGTATATGGTAAGTCATCTGATATGAATTCATGGATATATGATAGGCAACTCACTATGTTCACCACTATAACTGGTGAGCTTAGTTTGATGATGCTTATCGAGAAATATGAACTGAATGACATACAGATAATCTCTGCTAATACAGATGGTGTAACAATTAAAGTGAGAAAAGACTTGATTCCTAAGATGCACGAGATAAATGAGTGGTGGTCCGAGCTAACACAATATGTTTTGGAAAGAACGGACTATAAGAAAATTATCTTTTCAACAGTTAATGATTATATTGCAATCATGCCAAATGGTTATGTAAAGAAGAAAGGTGACTTCCTTACAGACTTTGAACTACATAAGAACAAGTCTGCAAGGGTGGTGCCTATAGCACTAGAGCAATACTATGTAAATGGTACGCCTGTCAAAGAGACTATTATGAATCATAAGAACCTCTATGACTTCTGTATCAGAAAGAAAGCATCTAAGGACTTTCACTATGAAGGTGTAGATGATGACAATCAAGTTACAAAGTATGACAAGCTCATCAGATATTACGTAGGTAGGACTGGTGAGAAAGTTTACAAAGTGAAGAACGAGTCTTCTGATAGTAAAGCTGCTAAAAGAAGTCAAGTGGAAGCTGGTTTATGGAAGTGTTATGTATGTAACACTCTACCACCTAATTCACCTGTGGACAATGTTAACTTTGCTTATTACATAGACAAGGCTGAGAGTATGATAACTAAGATATTGACAAAGGGTAAACGTAAGAAAAGCTCTTATGTACCTGGTCAACTAAATCTATTTGGTTAATGAAGAAAAAAGCAGAAATAAATAGAGGTAATATAACTAGACATCTTATTGAGTATCAGTTAGATATGGTGGGTAAACGATTAGTGGATACACTAGATGATGACAAGTGGTATTTCAACTGGACTATGACAAGAAAACAACACGAAGAGTTCAAGAGATATGCCATCAAGACACTTAAGAAGGTGTTCAAGTTTAATACCAACAAAGCTAAAGAAACGTTCAGCTGGTTCTATGAACAGTTTGGACTAAGAATTAAAGATTAACACACAATTAAATTTTAAATTATGAACAACGGAGTATTATTATTTACAGTTATAGCAATGATCTTAGGATTGGCTTACACAATTTGTGCAATTCTATTTGATAGTAAAGAGCTACCAGATGAACCACCTAAGAGAGCACGTAAGAAAGGAAAGTTTGTTGGAGATGATCCATCAACACCTAATGTTAACGAAGCTTGGAAAGGTGGTGTAGCACCAAAACGTAAAAGAGGTAGACCAAAAGGAAGTAAAAACAAACCAAAGAAGAAAGATGTCAAAACTAATTAATGAAGACTGGGAACATGCAGCTTATGCTAATGATAAGTTGTATGAAGGAGAACGCCAATATAGAATGGAACTAGAATGGCAAGAGTGGGAACACGAACAACATAAGAAGAGAAAGAAACCAGCAACCATAATAGTAGAAAAACCAATTAAAGATGAGAATGCACATAACCCCACAAATGTTCAAGGAACTCATCAAAAAAGGTTATAATCTTGACATAATTTACTTACTCAAGTTGATCGAAGACCAGTATGACATACAACCCTTGTATGAGGATAGTATGAAGATTGCTGGTCTTTATCACTCTTTGGTAAGGAAGGGACTAATAACTGAAGATGAGGAGAAGCTTACAACAGTAGGTAAAGATTTGTTAAAATTCATTGATGAGGTAACAGATAAGAAAATAATTAAACGTAAACCTGTAACGACAGATTTTGAGGAGTGGTGGAAGAACTATCCACCTACAGATTCTTTTGAAGTGAATGGTAAGGTGTTCAAAGGCACCAGAGCATTACGCAGAGGTAAAGAAGAATGTAGGAGGAAGTTCAAAGCTATACTAGAAGAGGGAGATTATACAGCAGTACAGCTCACAAAAGCTCTACAATATGAGGTGGAACGTAAAATAGAACGTTCACTCAAAGAGAGAAAAAACTGCATGAGCTTTATGCAAGGATCTATACCCTATTTGAATCAGCGCACCTTTGAGGGCTTCATTGAACTAATGGAGCAAGACAAGGATAGAGAACCCACACATCCCTCAGGAGGTCCTACAGATATCTAAAACAATAATTATGACAGAAGAATTTAACGAATGGATGAAACGTATTAGAAATGAATACTATTCAGACAATGCAAAAATGACAAACGCTTTTGAAAAACTAAGAGAAATATCAAAAAATAAAGATTATGAAGATAATAGCAAGCATAATACTATGGCTAGTCGTAGCTAGATTATTTATATGGTTAGGTAAGTTTATCTGGCCAGAAGATAATAATGATGACTTTCACAACTTAAAATATTAGTTATGAAAAAGAGGAAGTGGATAAACATCAATGGTAAATGGCGCATAGTACATGATAGGCAAGAAGCAATAAAAGGTGCAAAGTTCATTCCTTGTGATGAAGGCAGTCAGATTTATAGCTGGCAGAGAACTCACAAGAAAGCATGGCAGAACTATGATAAAGGACCAACAGGTGCATATGTGCCACGAAGCATTGAAGATGTTAAGAATCAAATGAAAAAGAAGAACAAGAACAAGAACATAGGTGGGCCAAGCTTAAATGATGACTATCCTTTTTAAAACAAAAACATATGAGTTTTGAATTACTAAAGAAAGAAGTACAGAAAGGTATTGATGGACGTAATGGTGGCATACCTATGGGCTTTGACAGGCTCAATAGGTATGTAGGCATTAGGAAATCTATGTACTATCTTATTGGTGGTCTAACAGGCTCAGGTAAGACTAGTTTTATTGATGACGCATTTGTACTTAATCCTGTAGATTGGGCTCTATCACAAGAAGGTAGAGCTTCAGGTATTAAGGTGAAAGTGTGGTATAGATCTATGGAGCGTAGTAGAACTTACAAGCTTGCTAAGTGGACCTCACGTAAAATATTTCTAGACCAGGGTGTAATAATACCAGTTAATAAACTACTTGGTTGGACAGAGAAGATGACTAAAGATGAGCATGACTTGTTTCTGATGTATGAAAACTATATGAATGAACTATCAGAGCTTGTAACAATCATTGATGGTCCTGAGAATCCTGTAGGTATTGCTAAAGAGCTCAAAGCTTATGCACTAGAGCGTGGTGAGATAGTACAAGAGGACAAGTATAACAAAATATATGTTCCAAACAATCCTAATGAGATAACTCTTGTTGTATTGGATCATATTGGTCTACTTAAGACTACTAGAGACCAACCAACTAAGAAACAGGCTATTGATAAGATGAGTGATGAGCTCAGGTATGCACGTGACTTCTATGGTCATAGTCCTGTTGTTGTTAGTCAGTTCAACAGATCTATATCTAATCCCATCAGGATAAAGAATGGTGATGTTGAACCTCAGCTAGAGGATTTTGCAGATAGCTCAAGCACGCAGAACGATAGTGATGTATGTATGGCACTATTTGATCCTATGAGATATAATGTTGAAGACCCATCAGGATACAACCTCAACAAGCTAAGAGATGACTATGGTGGTAAGTATTTTAGAAGCTTACGACTAATTAAGAACAGCTATGGTGAGGATGATATCAGAATTGGTCTTGCATTTCTTGGCCAGATTGGTATGTTCAAAGAACTACCTAGACGTAGAAACATAACTGATGCAGACTATGAGTCTGTAGTAAACAAATCATTTTTTATATCATGACACTAAGGGATAAACGACAAGCAGAATTTGCTGATGTATGGTGGAATCATGGAAAGTTTGGTATCCTAAACTTATGTCCTAGATTTGGTAAGATAAGAACTACAATCAACATCTTGAAGAAGATGAAACCTGATTGTGAGATATTGATTGCCTATCCTGACAACAAGATCAAACAGTCTTGGATAGAGGACTTTGAGGAGATGAACTATGAGAATGATAACATTACATACACAACACATCTATCCATACATAAACATACAGGAACAGAGTTTGACATAGTTGTTATTGATGAGATACATCTACTATCAGAAGCACAAATAGGTGCATGTGTAGACTTATTTTCTATCAACGATAACATACTTGGTCTCACTGGTACACTGTCTAGATGGACAAAGCGTACACTTAATGAAGACTTAGGACTTCACGTGTTAGCTGAGTATCCTATAGAGAAAGCTATTGAGGAGGGTGTTATTGTAGACTACCAAATCACTGTAGTGAAGGTGTCACTAGATAACATTGTTCATAATGAGTATGGAAAGAAAAAGATTAAAAAGACAGAGTTGCAACAGTTTAACTATTTGAGCAGCACAATAAATAGAATGATGTACAGTGGTGGAAACACTATGTTTATGAGACTAGCAAGGATGCGTCTCATCCAGAGTAGCTTAGCTAAGCTAAACAAAACCAAACAGCTGCTACAGCAGTATAAGGATGAGCGTGTTCTTGTATTTTGTGGCACTACAAAGGTGGCTGATAGCTTAGGTATACCATCTCATCACAGCAAGTCTAAAGACAAAGAAGCCTTTAATAGATTTGCTGAAGGAGAGGGTAAGCATATGGCTGTTGTGAAGATTGGTAATACAGGAATCACATACAAACCACTGAACAAGGTAATCATAAACTACTTTGATAGCAATGCAGAGAATCTAGCACAAAAGATAAACAGATGTATGGCCATGGAATACAACACACCTGATAAGAAAGCTGACATATATATCATCTCTTCTAATGAAGGTGTGGAGGCAAAATGGCTTAATAAAGCACTAGAATTCTTTGATAAAAAGAAGATTATATTCTTATAATTTTGTATATTTGTAAGACTATATTAATAACTACATAATAAATAAAAAAGCAAATGAGTTCAAAATTAATTGGAGTTGTTGGTGAAACTGGAACAGGTAAATCAACAGCTATTAAACACTTAGATCCAAAAGAAACTTACATTATCAACGTTGCAAGCAAAGAATTGCCTTTCAAAGGATCAGGCAAGCTTTACAATGAAGATAATAGAAACTACAAAGAGATCGATGATCCAACAGAGATTACACGTTTACTTAAAACTATATCTGAGAAAGCCCCACATATTAAGAATATTGTCATAGAAGACAGTAATTATCTAATGGGCTTTAGAATGGTAGAGAAAGCTATGGAAACAGGCTTTACTAAGTTTAGTGTAATGGCTAAAGACATGGTTGACATGTTCAGAACTGCACGCTCATTACGAGATGATTTGTGTATATTCTACTTCTCTCATCCAGAAACTATTGAAGATGCTGGTGAGATTGTAGGATACAAAATCAAAACTGCAGGGAAGCTTATTGATAACCAAGTCTTACTTGAAGGCTTACTAACTGTTTGTTTGTACACGGATGTTGAAGAAACCAAAGATGGTGTAATATACAGCTTCCTTACAAACAGATATAGAAAGAAGCCTGCTAAGAGTCCTGATGGTATGTTTCACGAAACAAAAATACCTAATGATTTACAATATGTAAAAGACCATGTAATAGAATACTATAATTAATAATTAATAATTAAAATTTAAATTTATGAGTACAATTGGAGGAGTAAAAAGAGAATCCGCAGTTAACAGTGAGAACACAGCTTACCCAAAAAAGGTGGGCTTATTTGAAGCTAACATTATAGCTATCAATCCAACTATTGAAGAGTATAGCACTGTTCTTGGTATGGACCTTAATCCAGATAGTAAAGCTACTGAATATCTAGGAACAACTAAAGATGGTAATACCTATCTTCGTGTAGATGTTTGGTTAGAATCAATTAAGACTAATGATAACTTCAAGGTGAGCTTCTTCTTAGAAGATAGAGAAAGAGAAAACCGTGATGGGACTAAGAAACAATATATAAACAGCGTAGGGGTAACTTCTTGGGCTGCTGATGAGAATGATTTATTTGATTGGTTTACCAATGAACGTGACTATCGTGTTGCATATGTTGGTGAAGAAGATTTATATGAGTTCATTCGTACATGGTTAGGTAAACTAGACTATCGTCATGCAGATACAGTTCTTCAACTAGATTGGAAGAAACTTATGCGTGGTAACATCTCTGATCTCAAAAGTGAGGTTGGTGGTGAGTGGTGTAACTCTGTTGTAGCGCTAGCAACTGTTGTTGTTAAAGAGCGTGATGGAGAAACTAAAGAATACCAAGGAATCTATAACAAAGGGTTCTTATCTGGATATACTATGAAGCAATTTAGATTGGTAGACTACACTGATAACCGTACACTAAACAGCTTGAAAGGAAGAAAGCCTCGTGAACTTAAACCACATGAAAGATTTGTTGTACAAGTTACAGGTGAATATGGATGTAAAGATTATTACATTCTTAAAGAGCTTGAGGAGTACAACCCTGGAGATAATTTGGTAGCATCTGATAGTTACATTTCAGATGATGGATCAGATTATTAAGCAAGTTAATGTTTAACAATAAAGGTCCCTTACGTTATGTTTGGGGCCTTTTTTATTATATAAAACTATGATTGGAGGAGTAAAGAAAACAAGAGTGACTGCAGAAGCTATTCTCTCTAAAATTTCTGAGTATGATATTTTCAGGTTTTATATGCCTAGTAAAGATTGGAAACTAGGACAGGCAACTTATTCTCCATTTAGAGATGAAAGAAATCCTTCATTTCTAATTGGTGTTAGAGGAGATTCTATAAACTTTATTGATTTTGGTGACACTAGCATGAAAGGAGATTGTTTTGAGTTTGTAAAGAAGCTCTATAACGTTCTCACCTTTAATGAAGTGCTTATAAAGATTGATAATGATTTTAGTCTTGGGATAGGTACAGGAGTTAGTTCACAAGAATATAAAAGGATAATTAAAGAATATGCTCAACCAGAGATGGTGGCTAAAGACTATTCTTTTATTCAGGTGAAGACGAGAAACTTCACACATGAAGAGCTAGCTTATTGGAATGAATACTATCAAGACATTGAGGATCTCAAAGTTAACAACATCTTTTCTATTGCTGAGGTGTATCTAAACAAGAAGCGTATTGTTATACCAGACAATGAGCTTAGGTTTGGATATCTCTATGATGGTCATTGGAAGATATATAGACCATTCTCTGATAGAAGATGGAAGTGGATGCCTAATAATGTACCAATTACTGCTATGGATGGTAAAGATGATATCACAGATTGTGATGTTGCATTCATCAATAAGAGCAAGAAGGACTACATGGTTATGAAGAAACTATATCCGTGTTGTTGTGCTGTTCAGAATGAGGGTATGGGATGTTTCTCTGATGAGAACGTGCAATACCTACTAGACAATTCTAGAAAACAGATACTATCATTTGATAGTGATGAGACAGGCGTATCAAACAGTAAAAAGATTACTGAAATGTTTGGATTTGACTATTGTAATGTACCCAGAAAGTTCCTTAAAGAAGGAATTAAAGATTGGGCAGACCTTGCAAAAGTTCACGGACTTAAAGTGATCGAAGAATATTTAATAAATAAAAATATAATACAATAAAAATGGAAAATACAGTAATTCACAACACTGCACAAGCTAAAAACACAATGCTGAGTGCACCAGTACCCCAACAAACTAAAACCTATAAACCTGTAAGTCATAGACAGCTTATGGATTTAACACTAGAGAGTATATACCAATCAGGTTTTACTATTGAGAGTCAAAACTATTCAACAGCTAGAAGTGGTAATATTGCTACAGCTCGATATGCAATTAGTAATGTTGCAGACAATGAGATGAAGCTACAGATAGCCTGGCAGAATAGCTACGATAGAACAGCCTCTCTAAAGTTTGCTATGGGTGTAAAGATTATGGTGTGTAGTAATGGTATGGTGTCAGGAGACATGGGATCTTTTAGAAAGATTCACAGAGGAGACATACAAACATTTACACCAGGAGCCATCACTGAATATATTAAACAGGGTGGAGATGCATTCAAGTGTATACAAGATGACAGAGAGATTATGAAGACTATCGATGTATCTGAACAAGGACAAGCAGAACTATTAGGTAGACTATTTATTCAGGAGAATATTATTAACACTAAGCAGCTGAACATAGCCAAGCGTGAGTTGAGCACACCAACGCATGACTATGGTCATCCTAACAGTTTATGGGAGCTATACAATCATGTTACATTTGCAATGAAAGAAACTCACCCAACAGACTGGATGAGCAGCCATATTAAAACACATGAGTTTTTCAAGAACTATGGCAATCTTGCAACAGAGAATATGCAAGCAGATGCAGATATGTTTGCAGCTGTACTTAGTAATCAATTAGATATGTTTGAATCATGACAGTTAATGAATATGTAAACAACCTTACACAGTTGTTAAAGAAAGATCCTGAGATAGCTGAATTAGAAGTAATCTATTCTCAGGATGATGAGGGTAATACTTATCAGAAGGTACATTTTCATGCATCACTTGTGAAGACAAAGGGACTGAAGAATCAGTATGTTGAGGTGCTAATAAATGTAGATGAAGATGAGATAGACAAAGGTAGAACTGCATTATGTATTAACTGATATGAGAAAATTTAAATACGAATACTATTGTAATGATTGTGGTGATGATTTTGTTAGTGAGAAAAAAGAAACGCTGTGTACACAGTGTCTCTCATCTAATATAAAGAACACAGCAATTGTACAATGGGAAGAAAAAGAATAATATGAACTGGGATAATTTTAAAGAACACTTCCACCCATCGTGGCATGATAAAATGAAACCATTTATAGAGAGCAATGAATGTGATGAGATATATGCATTCTTGAAGAAAGAGAGTAAGAGGGGTAAAGAAATTGCCCCTCTGTCATCTCAGGTCTATAGATGTTTCAAAGAGACACCACTGGATGAAGTGAAGGCAGTGATTGTGGGCATGTGTCCCTATCACACATTTAAGAACGGATTACCTGTAGCAGATGGTTTGCTTATGGGATGCTCAATAACAGGCTATGTACAACCTTCGTTGAAGCAATTTTACAATGCACTAGAGACTGAGTTTCATAGAGGACTCAATCTAAGTTATGATCCATCTCCTGATGTAGCGTATCTAGCAGAGCAGGGAATACTAATGCTTAACGTAGCACTCACCACTGAGAAGAACAAAGCTGGTAGTCACATAGATGTATGGGAACCATTCACAAAGTATTTGTTTGAAGAGGTTCTTAATCCACTAGGTGTACCATATGTCTTTCTTGGTAAAGATGCTGGTAGGTATACAAGATATGCAGGAATCTTTGCTCACACATTTGTTGTGAGTCATCCAGCTAGTGCTTCCTATAAGGGAGTTGATTGGGATAGTGAGGGCGTGTTCACAAAGGTGGACACATTAATTTATGAAAACAACGGATTTAGCATCAACTGGTTGAAAGATGCAGAAGGTCCATTTTAAAAACAGAAACAATGATAAGAGGAACATTAACAGAAGATCCTGGTGTATTACAACCAGGAGATGAGATTATTACTAACCAAAACTCAGAGATGAGATGTTATGTGGTGGAAGAAATACCACGAGTTAGTAAGTTAAAAACATGGTACAACGGTAAAACACGATACATAGCTGTAAAATGCAGAGCTGCTCTAACCATGAAGACAACAACAGGTACAAGTTCTTATAATAATAGAACTTGGACTAATACTTATAAAACTTATGAGTTTAGAATACCTAATGAAAATGATCCAATAGTAAAAGTGGATCTAAACTTTAAACAAATGTATATAATCAATAAATTTAACAATGGATAACACAGTAAACAGACCGATTAATATGCAAGATCTCCAAGTAGGAGATGAAGTGATTGTACGAGGTTTAGACCTCAACTACATGCAAATTGTAAGACCACCAAAACAGCGAACATCTAAAGACTATCAAGGGAACCCTTGTACAGTGTGGACATCAGCTGTATGTAATAGACTCAACAGTAAGTTTGAGCACAAGTATAACATGGATGATAAAGAAAACGTAAGATTTGATTTTGAATGGAAGTCAATTTGGCTAGTAAAACGAGGAGATAATAATTAATAAATAAGAACAGAAATGAGATTAGAAAATCAAAAACAATCAAACGTCCTAGCAACAGGACCAGCTAACAAGAGTATAGGAATGTCCCTAGACTTAGATTCTGCACAGGTATTGATGCAGATGTTAAGTAAGAATCTCTATTCAGATGCAATAGGCTCTACAGTTAGAGAGTGTGCCAGTAATGCACTGGACAGTCATAGAAGAGCAGGAGTAAATAAACCTATTCTAGTGTCTCTTGTAAGAAATGACAGTAACAACTATGAATTCTCTGTTGAGGATTTTGGTATTGGTTTGGACGCAAATGATGTGGAGAAGATTATCAGTAAGTATGGTAAGTCTACTAAGCGTGACAGTGATACAGAGCTTGGTATGATGGGTCTTGGTTTCAAAGCCCCTCTAGCTTATGCTAGTAGCTTCTACTTCAGATGTAGAAAGGATGGTGTAGAGCGTAAGTATATGATGTATGAAGGTGAGGACACTAACACTATTGATCTAATATATGAAAAACCAACAACAGAAAGTAATGGCGTAAAAGTGATTATACCTATCAAATGGTCGGACCGTTGGGACTTTACAAAGAAGATTAAAGAACAGCTGGCTTATTTTGAGCATGTGTATTTTAATGTAGATGATATAGATAACAACTTTGTGATTCACAGATCCAACTTGTTTCAGTTCTCTGAACTATCTTCTGATAGCTATCTACATGTGTGTCTTGATGATGTATATTATCCACTAGACTTTAAGAAGCTTGGTATAGATAGGATAGAAATACCTGTAGGATTGAGACTTAACTTAACAGATGGTGTATTTCCTACACCAAACCGTGAGGCTCTTAGATACACACCTGAAGCAAAGAAAGCTATTCTAGAAAAGATTACACGCTTTGCTAATGTGATGACACAACGTTATAACCAGTCAGTCACTGTAAATAGTGATGTGTATGCTGTATTGAAATACTATACATCTAACAGTAGATATATCAACATGTTTGGTCAAGAGTTTGACTACAATCAGCTTGCTGCATTTGCTACAGCTAGAATTGCTACACCTAAGATACCTGGTGTAGATACATTAGAGCTACATACGCTTGACAGACATACATTTGGTTCACTCCTTACTAACTACAGACGTTCTTACAAGTATGAAAATGGTAGAATGTATGAGATAAAATATGATGATAATTGGAGTTCAGGTGTAGAATGGCGTGAAAAAAATAGAAGACACTATCTACTTAATGGTGACATGCGAGGGCATAAGAAAGCCTATCTTAGAGAACTTGCAGAAGACCATGAAGACAGAACTGTGTATTTTATCAAAGAGAGAACTAAACAATCAACTAGAATGCAACTTAAAGGAAGCAAAGGGTACAAGGTGTTTCTAAAGCTTAACAACTATCCTAAGGATCAATGGAGAACTGTAATTAAAGAGTGGCAGCACATTGAGAGTCTTCTACTTGCTGATGTCATTAATGCTGATGCTATTGAGGTGCCTCAAGATTGGATAGATGCTAGAAAGCAAACCACGGTGGCTAAGATGAAAGCAACTAAAGCTGCTAAAGGTGCAAAGCTTGAAGGTGATTTCAATTGTAAGAAAGCTGAAGACCTTCTTAGGTATAATGATGGTAGAAACTGTAAGTTTGTTGCTGGTCGTCTTAATGTTCAAACAATAGAAGAGGGTAACACTCTTTATGTTTATACACATCATGATGACTTTATGAAGATTGATAAGATGTATGAGGATACCAAAAAGATGGGTATTGAATACATTACACTATCACAACGTGAACTTGATGTTATAGAAGAGTCAGGAGAGACAGTGGACAATCTAGTATCTTATGATGATTTTGTTAAGGGTCATGAGAAGTTTGTTCAGATAGTTACAGCTGTACGTATTCACAGATTCTGTAATAAGTATAGTGATGTGTTTGATAAAAGAAGTTATATTAAAGAAGTGTACTCTGAATTAACAACTGATCTACAAACTCTTACAGACTATCGAGCGGTCTACCTATATCCTAGTGCTCATAGTAGTTTTGGAGATCTTGATGCTTTGATGAAAATAGCTGAAGAGAACAACTTGTTTGATGATACATATTATCAACTACAAGAAAAGGTTCATCAAATACTAAAGACTCACTACTATTTCAATACACTTGCAAAGGTGATGAATTATTCTCATACATCTAGTGAACTTCTAGATTGCATGGCACAACTAATGACTTGTAATGGGCTGGAAGTGAATGAAGAGTATAAGTATCACTATCTAAAGAAAGCGCTGAAGGACAGCGAGGAAACAGAGTAAATATGTGGGGGATTGTTTGACAGTCTCCCATATTTTTCGTATATTAATAAATAAATAAAAATTAAAAACATGAGTAAATTTCTAAGTTTGGATTGGTTCAAAGATAAAGTGGATCATTCAGTAGAGAAGGTGATTGAGAAGAAACTTGATGCCTTAATTAACCAGCAAGATGAAGAGGCTGGACAACCATTTAGCAGCGCTAAGCTTGTAAATGATGTACTAACTATTGTGATGAACGATGGTTCTGTAATTACTAAGATGGATGCTACAGAAGACCACTATGCAGCTGTACAGCTAGCAAAGAATGTAGCAGATTTGTATTCTATTGTTAGTGACCCTAGTGTTGTTAGTGAGAAAATTCAAGAAGAGAGAAAGATCGCAAGACTGTTAGCTCTTCGTGAGGGACTCTCTATTCTTAGAGAAAGTGGTGAGTTCACAATTGATGGAGATAGTGTATACTTCAAAGGTATATCTAGATCTCTACCACAACTACTGGTTGAAGAACTTATTGATGCTGTAGCAGATGCTAAATCTTTAAACATGCCACTTAATGAGCATGAAGAGTATACATCTCTTAAACGCTTCTTTATGTGGTGTGCACTTAATCCAAGAGCTGAGGTGGCACATGAGCTGTACAGATTCTTGAAAGAGAACAGTTTCCGTATCACCAAGCAAGGGTTCTTTGTAGCACTACGTAATGTTGTTACACTACATGGATCTCCAGAGCTTGTACACTTTATTTCTAACACTTACAACAAGGTGAAAGCTGTCTGGAAGAAGAGTCCAGATGACTATAGTGTGTTTCTAGAAAATGGTGAATACAAGCTTGTACACAACGATAGTCTGTTCCGTGAGGAAACACACACTAGTACAACTTGTAAAGACTGTTATGGTGAAGGTGGATATTATGATGATGGTGATTATTATGAAGATGAAGATGAGTGGAATGAAGGAGACTGGATAGATTGTGACACTTGTGATGGATCAGGTGAAGTGGAAGAGTATGAGTATACAACAAGTGTTAAGGTGGACCATGGAGAAGAGATAGGTAAACTTACAGAGCTCTATCTAGATCTACCTAATAGACATGAGAATCGCTTCACAGATGATTGGACTAAAACATTTGACATACGTGTAGGTAAGGTGGTTAACATGCCTAAAGAACAATGTAACTGGTCAACACAAGATTGTGCTGCAGCTGGTTTACATTTCACTTCTGACCAGATACACTATGTAGGATGTGGTGATCAGTCTGTTCTAGTTCTTATCAATCCAATGAAAGTGGTTGGTATTGGTACACACAAGGGTAGATGCTATGAGTATTTACCAATCATGACTGTACCAAGAGATGAGGCTACAACTATTCTTCATGACAATCAGTTTGACACTCTACAACTTGATGAGGAGTATGCAATCCGTGAACTTGAGGATCTTGAGATTAAAGTTCAGGAAGGATTCGTAGCTGAAAGTTCTAAGTATGAATTCAATTTACCAAATGTTAGCAGCGCTGACATACGTAATATTGTAGGAAGCCTAGAAGATATGAAGGCTAAGATACAAGACAGAGTTGTATCTTTAGATTAATTAATTGGGGGATAGCATTTATTTTGTATATTTGTTATCCCCCTTTAATTTAAACTTATGGCAAAGAAATCAATAAAAAAACCTAGAGTGACTAGGACTAGGAATGCTGGTACAATGACAGAAGCAGCGTTCTGGTCTATGATAAGAAGCGCTCTTAGGCAAAAGAGCAGATGGTGGAAACCAATTGCTCAATGTAAACAGCTTGCAAAGAAAGCATACAAAGGCAATAATAAAAGACAGCGGTGGGAATATCAATGCAACAAATGTAAAGGATGGTTTAAAAGTGATGAGGTGAATGTGGATCACGTAGAACCAGCAGGTAGTCTCAACAATGCACAAGATCTTCCTGCATTTGTAGAAACACTCTTCTGTGAGGTGAATAACTTACAGGTGTTGTGTAAGACTTGCCATGATGTCAAAACCAAGTTGGAGAAACAATTAAAACAATTTAAGAAGTAATGGACAGAGAACTATTAAGAGCGCTCACAAAGCCTGAGCACTATGATTCACAAACTAATATAGATGTAATAGACATATGTCATATATATAATACATCATTCTCTCGTGGTAACATAATTAAATATGTTATCAGGGCAGGTAAGAAGAATGATGAACTGAAAGATCTATATAAGGCTTTAGATTACTTACAACGAGAAATAGAATACATTAAAAACCAATCAGAATGATAAAGGGACAAACAAATACAGAAGCGAACTATAGAGCTGTCATGTTGGACAGCTCTAGTTCTTTAAAAGACTTTTCACTTGATAGAAAGAAATATTACAGAAAGTATATTCTTAATGAACCAATCAATGAGAAGGAAACAAGTGCAGCTAACATGGGCAGACTAGTAGAAACACTACTATGGGAACCAGAACTCTTTGATGAGAAGTTCTTTCTGTCATCTTGTGCAACAGAACCAACAGGACTCATGCTTGAGTTTGTTGAAGCGTTATATAGAGTGACTAGAGATTCTACAGATGAGTCTGGAGAGGTGACTAGAGACTTTGAGAGCTTGTCAAGAGAAGCATATGATATATCTTCTTTCAAGATAAAGTATGAAGCTGTTATTAAGAAGTTCGTAGGTAGTGATGCAGAGCTATTCTACCATGAGATTAGAAAGGTGAGAGCAAACAACTTAACTGTTGTGAGTAACTTAGATGTAACTATGGCTGAAAAGATTGTACAAACTCTAAAAAGCAGTAGTGTAACATCAAAACTTGTCAATCTTGTTAGCAGTAATAGATATAGTGTGTTTTCTCAGCTACAAGTTGAGGACTATACTGTAGATGGTCATTCATTTAAGTCTATGATGGACTGGGTAGTAGTAGATCATGATGCTAAAACCATTCAAGTGTATGATTTGAAGTGCACATGGAATGTAGAGAACTTCTTTGAGGAATACTATTTGTACAGAAGAGCATACATCCAAGCATTCTTATATAAGAAAGCTGCACAACATGTAGCTAATGATGACATGCTTGAATACTATGGTTATGAGGTACTCAACCCTAGGTTTATTGTTTGTGATAGTGCAAACTTCTACAGTCCAATAATATACACACTGTCTGATGAAGACATGAGTAATGCTTACCTTGGTTTTGATTACAAGGGTAGAACTTACACTGGTGTCAAGAGTTTGATTAGTGACTTAAAATGGGCAACAGATAATAATATGTGGGACGTTAGCCAAGGAACATTTGAGGCTAATGGAATAGTTAACATACGAAATAGATAGTAATGACAATTAAAAAAACAATAACCAGTATATTTATGGTGCCTTCTCTAAGAGTTCCAAAAAATGCATTGCGAGACAATGGATTTATAAATGGTTATGTTGAAGATGCAGAGAGAGATTTTCAGTACCCAGGTGCTGTCTATCTCTTATTTCTGCCTGAAGACATACTAAAGTTTAGAGAGTTCCTTGATGAGGAGTATGAAAGAACAGAACAAATCATTGAGGATTATGATTATGAAGGAGGCTTTGTAGTTGTTGTATACAAGCTAGATACTAGATGGAATAAAGATTTTGATCTTGTTAAGCAGGGTAGATATTCTGCAACATCATCTAGTTTTCAGAAGCTATTCCCAAAGGTTGTTAAAATCAAGAAGAACGGACTGCACAGAGATGAGATATCTTTACAATACAGAATCTTCAATAAGACAGAAGATATGGTTGAGTATTGGGAAAAGAAAATAGGTATTGAGTGGGAAGGTGACTTTGAGGTGTGGGATGGATATGATGAAGACAAAGAGATACTTCGTATCAATGAGTTAAAAGAAAGTGTAACTACAGTAAATAATAAATAATATGGATGCAAAACAATTAATGCAGGATTATCCTCTAGCAAAAAATAGGCTGAAGGGGTGGTTCTTAGACAAATTAACAGCCAATATGGAAAACTTTGAGGAGGATGAAGCCTTCAAGAAGTTTATGATTGAATCAGGAATAACAGATGACCAGATAGAAAACATCTTCAAAGAAGGAGGTAGAGCTTGTCTAGATATGTTTGATGAATACAATCTATATGTTTCAATTATCTATTCTGATGGTGGATTTAAATCCATGATTAACGATGAGAGTATTGGAACATCGTTCCCAAATAGAAAGTCTGCAGAGAGTGCTGTATTAGAGCAGTGTGTAAAGATGCTCGAAGACTTATTAACTGAACAATTAACCAAAAATGAGGACACAAATGACAACTCAGAGAATTAAAGAACTAGTAGAAGATTATTTCAATGTAGATTTATCAGAGAAAGTTAGGAATAGAGAACTAGTTCATATAAGATTTTTATATTATAACTTAGCTTATCACCATGCAGAAGATGGTATGAGCCTAACTGCTGTAGGTAAAACTATTGGTGGTTTTGATCATGCCACTGTA
>Ga0222718_10001815_pt1 | contig 19803 bp, 38 predicted proteins | sample C33_27DmetaG_FD_165045 | JGI IMG/M metagenome (GOLD analysis project Ga0222718, IMG submission 165045) | Estuarine water microbial communities from San Francisco Bay, California, United States - C33_27D | ecosystem: Environmental > Aquatic > Marine > Unclassified | place: USA: California... | reverse complement strand
GAGTCATATCAATTACTCTTACTTCGTTGTAATCGTTAAGTAATCCAGTTGCAAAGAAAAGGTTACTAGATTGAGCAGCCATCATTGTATCATCTGACATTCCTCTACCTACAAAGATTGGAATACCACCAAATGATAAGCTTCCTCCTCCGTACCATTGAGTACCTTTGTTATCAGAACCAGCGTTTGATGTTGCAGCTACAGCAAATCCACCTAAAGCTCTAATGTATAATTTAGCAGCTTTGTTAGATACGTATAACTTTAAATCTTCTTTTCCGTAAAGTGCGTTTGGAATTAAATCCACAACTCTTTGCATTTCATCAATGATGTTAGCAGCAGTTAAAGCAACTGGAGTTGGTACATCAATTACTGTTGCATCAGCAGCAGCAAGAGTTTCTAATCCGTTGTATTCTCCAGCTTGCGCTCCACCTAAATTTCCAGTCCAGATATTAGTTTCGTTTGCAGCAGCAACTTTAGATGCTACGTGTCCGATTAAATAATCAGCGAATGATGATGGTAATCCGTTTGGATTGAATGCAGAATATCCCATTTGAATTGACTCCCAAGTGTTGATAAAGTCAGACTTACATAATTGTAAGTTTACTTGGAATTCTTCTGGTTGGATAACTACTTCAGTTAAATTCACATTTGAACTTGCAGAAAAATCACAAGTTCCATCTGCGATTAAGCTACCAGTTTCAATTCTTTGGATAACTGATTTAAATTTTACGTTTGGCATAACTTCTACGCCTCCGTCTTCAATTGTACTCGAGCTTAATAACGCAGCCGAGATGTAACGTGATGAAAATTCACCAGAATAACTGCTAGTAATATTCACTGTTGTTGCTAGGTCTATCTTATTTGACATAATTTTGGTTTTTAATTTTTAGTTTTTAAATAATTTAGCAAATACTCTATCTTGAGTACTCATTGGTTTGTTTTGAGCGTAAAGGTTCATTTCTACTTCTCCTTTAGACTCTGGGTTATGTTTGATTGGTTTTACATCAGCAGATAACTCTACTTCTGTTTCTTCGGAACTTAAGTCTTCTTTATCTTCGTACTTGGCTTTTAATTCTTCCATAGCATCTTCAAGATATTTCATTCTTTCTTCCATTTTACTCATATCCATTACTTCTTCTTCTTCAGCAGCTTCAACTTCTTCCACAACTGGTGCTTCTACAACTTCTTCTACTACTTCTTCAACTGCTTCTTTAACTTCAGAGATAATACCATCTTCTTCAACGATAACTGTAAAGCCATCATCTAAAAGGTACTCTCCCTTTGGTACTGCAATTCTTTCATCTTCATCAGTAATGATAAAGATTTCTTTACCAGCTTCAAATGAATCAGCTTCAAAGCGAGTTCCGTTTTCCAACTTTCTCTCTTCTAACTGAACTTCCAAACCTAGTAATGTCTTAACTTTGTTAAGGGTTTCTTTAGAGTTCATATATATTAATTTTAAGTATTTACTTTTTTATAAAACGAATTACTATATTTAGTGTTGTAAATTCGTTATTAAGCTTTCTTTTGAATGATAAACCACTCAACACCATCAGACCAAACTTGTATGCCTTCAAATGCTTTATTTATTACATAAGCAGCAGCATTTCCATCTAGTTCATCTCCACCTATAGGAGTTAATTCTACTCTTGTTGCAGTTGCAAATCCTCCATTAGATATAAACCTCATTACTCTGTTTTCATTACTTGCTGCGCTTGGTAAGTTTAAAGTCATTGTGCCATTAGCACCAGACCAAGTAAGTCTAATTAGTTCACTTGTTGCATAACTAGAATCTGAAAGGTTTATAGTTTGTCCGTTTGATACTGTAACAGATGTGGGTACAATATAATTTAGTATGTGTTGTACTGTTGATTGTTTAGTTGTGTTGCTTTGTACTACTACGATAGATTCATCGCCTTGTAAGGCAGTTGATACTGGTAGTTGTGATATTTTTAAATTTGCCATTATGTTATTATGTTAGAATTATTTTCTTGTAAAATTAAACTTTCGTTTTCTTGTGCTAAAAATTCTACTATTTCTGAACCTCCAGATAAATTACCAATTCCTTGATTTTGTAAATCTCCGTTACAACATTTAGAATTGTAAGTATTGTCTTTACATAGACATCCTCTTTTTCCTCCTTGTGGACTAGTTCTACTTTTTGTTGGTCTCTGATTCCTTGAGTACATCTATTATTTCGTTTAGTAGTTTATCGTCTTCGCTTAATTGGTCTTGTTGTTTATCTTGTGGTCTATTTAGTTTGTCAGCAAAGTAGCCTTCTATTGAAAAGCCTTTTACTTTACCTTCTTTTACATAGTTGTTCCAAATATCATCGTTATCAACTTTCATTGCAACCATCCAAGTACCTAAAGGCATATCTAAACCATACTTACGAGATTTGTCGTGTACATCATCCTCTACTAACCAAGATTCAACTATAGTCATACCAGATAGTTTTTCTTCTGTGTGTTCTAATGTTGCTTGTCCTTGATTACCTCGTTTTAAAAACATTTGAGATGCTTTTGCTACTGTATCTTTAGAGAAGTAGATGTAAAACTCATTTTCTCCATTCTTACGATAAATAGGTCGTTCTGGTATAAGTGCTGCACCTATAAGTAGTCTTTTTTCTTTACTTATTTCTGCAAGTCTTATTTGGTCTTGGTTTTTAAGTGCTATAAAATCTTCTTCTATTGCTGGAGACTCTACTACTGATATAGCTTCTATGCCAGATAGTTCTTCGTTCTCATCTATTATTAATTCTATAATTTCCATAGTTCTTTTTTTATAAACGTTTAATTTACTTTTTTGTTTTATTATCCTAGCGATGCGCCTTGTACAATATTGTTTTGTAAGCTTTGTGCAGTTGTAACATCTTGACTCACAACAAATGCTTGTACTGGTGCTTGTTGTCCTAATGCAGAAGCTATTTGGTTTGTTGTACTTGTACCTAATATATCAAACGATGGTGTTTGTGGTGCAGTAGGTGTTGGAATACTTGGTGTTGCCACAGAAGTACTTGCTCCTCCACCTCTTAATCCAGCTGGTGGCTCTGGTGGTTTAGTTGATGCTATTTGTTTTACGTTTCTTACACCAGTAGCTATTACTGCTGCTGCACCTATAAAACCATATATACCACCTTGTGCAAGAGCTTTATTTGCTCCAGCATAAGTATCTTGTAATGCTTGTGCTATTGCAACTGCTTTTCCAAATTTGCTATTTTGACCAACTATAGTTGCTATGTCTCCTAATGTTTTTTTAATTTGTTCTGATTTAGCATCTCCTAACTCTTGTTCTATTTTTTGTTGTTGATTAGCATTAGCTTGTTGATAATCTAGTAACTCATTGTTAGCATCTATATAGGCTTGTGTTCCTTGTTGAAAAGCATTTCTTTTTTCTTGTAATCTTTTTTCTTCTGCTTCTTTTTCAATTTCTAAATTGTCTAAAAATATTTGCAATCTTTGGACATCATTCTGTATCATTTCTGCGTTAAACAATCTTTGTTCGTTTTGTCTAATTGCAGTAGCTTCATCACTAAATTGTTCTAACTCTATTTTTTCTTTTAATAAAGCAACTCTGTTAGATTCTTGTTCAGACATAAAGCCTTCAATCTGTGCTTCTACAGCTTTAACTTCATTTTTAGCTTCAGCTAATATCAATGCGTTTTCATCACTTGCATTTTTATCAAATTGTGCTTGTGCAGATGCTTGTATTAAACGAGCATTTTCAAGCATTAATTTTTCTTGTTCTTCTAATGTGGCTTTAAGTTTATCATTAGCTACTATTCTTTGTTCAATAGAAATTAAATCATTATCTCTTATTTGTCTTTGTTGTTCGGCTTGTCTGTCATATTGCTCAATTAACCCTTGATTTTCAACTCTTGCTAATTCAGCAGATTTCTTTAATGCTACATTTGTTTTTGCAGTTTCAATTGCAGCTTCAATACTTATGTCTTTAACTCCTTCAATTACTTGTGTTGATATATTACCAATTTCTGTAACTGCTTCTCCAAAATTTGTAACAATACTTTTACCAGCAGATATAGCTTCATTGGCTGTGTCTGCTAGACTTTGCTTTGTTTCAAATATAGATTCATTAAGTCTTTTAATTGTTTCTGGGTCTTCATCTCCAAAGAAGGATTCTTCCCAAGCTAATTGTGTTGATAGTAAACTTAATCTAATTCCATCAAAAGCTAATTTTAAAGGTATAATAGAAATAGTTAATAAACTTTTTATGACTTTACCTAAAGCATCAAAATTCTCTGTAGCACTTGCTACACTTTTATAAACATTAACTATAACATCAGCAACTTGACTTCCAATAATAGATAAAGTTTCAAACACAGTATTAAACGTATCTAATACTTCTTGATTTTCTTTTAAAGCATTATATAAAAATGTAAACCCAGATACTATTATTCCTATACCAGCAGCTAAATAAGCCTTACCAATACCTCTTAAACCTAAACCTATAGCTTTTAAACCACCACTTGCTATAGTCTTTCCAGCTTGACCTACTTTTTTTACGCCTTTTTCAATTGCAGATAATTCCTTTTTGGCTGTTTTACCAGTATCCTTTAAAGCATCGTCTACCTTTTCAACACTTTTTACTGCTCCACTAGAATCTACCTCAAATTCTATTTTGTATTTTTCTGCCATTTTGTATGTCTTTTAATTTGTTTGAATCCTTCTTTAAATGTTTCTGGCATTTTGTTTTTGCCTTTTGCTATTTCTATAGTTTCGCTTACTCCGTAAAACTCATCTATGTTTAATAATTTTATTACTATCATTATGTTAATACGCTTGGTGTGTAATCACTTTGTTTGGTTATTAATTCCAATTCACTTTTGTTAGTTAGCAAATTAGTTCTTATGCTATTTATAAAGTACTCTTGTCCGTTTACAATAAACACATCATTTAGTTCATAATTTAAAACTATTGATGAGGGTAATTGAGCAGTAAACTTTACAACTCTAGCTTGTTCTTCAAAAAGCTTAACTATGTATTGAGAATAAAATCTATTGAACAAACTATTTTCATTTACATTACCAGTATATTCGTTATACTCAATTCCAAAGTTTAAAGTATGATTTCTGTCTGGACTAACATTAGAAGGCGCATTGTATTGGTCAAATTCACTTAATGTAATTGGGTATTCTGCTATATCAATTAAATCATTAAAAAACATATACGGACTACCTAATGTAGTTTTACTTTCTGCATCTACCCACCAACCATAAACAATTCCAGTAAAATCTCCATTTTCATCTATTATATTTATTAATTGACTACGTTGCCCATCTACTTGTATGTCGTAGCTTTGACCATCGTATTTTTCTGGTGCTGAATAGTTAAGGTTTCCAAACTGTTGGCTAAACTGATTTAAGTATCTTAAAGATGTTTGAGTAACAGAAGGAGAATAATTAAAGTTTATTCTTGAATATGGTACTGGTCTATCTATAGTGTTAGAATCTACAACTATGTATTTAGAAATATCGTGAGTGTTTCCAGTAGACATAAAGTCATCAAATGTTTCTACATATATTTTACTAGAACCTCTTTTAGTATATGCAGTTAAATTAAACATCTTAAACAAAGTAGTCAAGTAGTCTATCACTTTCATTTTAGGTAAGTAATCTTGTACATAAATATTACTTTGTAAAGAAAATGCAGAATAACCAAAAGTACCAGTATCAACAGTACTTCCATCAGAGCGTAGTTTTCTAGTTATAAATATACCAGTTGGTTTAGCTTGAAATAAAGTTCCTAAATTTGTAGTTGCATTTATTCTAAATTGTAAATCATAAGTTCTTGATGATAAAGTTCCACTTGATAAATCACGAAGTGTAATATTAAAGTTGTTTGCGTTTGTAATTTTAGTTTGATAATCTAATAACTCGTTAGTAGGTTTATCTATTGTTATAATTTCTAACTCTCTATCTGCGCTTGTTTGAAATGTTATTCTTATTGTATATAAATATTCATCACTAATAACTAAATCCCCTCCACTTAAATAGTTAGTTCCACTATCATAAGTAAAGTCTGCAAATGTTAATTTTTTGTTTTTTTGTAAAGTATTAACTCCAAAAGTAGGTGGAACTGTTTCTGGTGCTGTAATAGGAGATTTTTCCCTATGCATCCATAAATATAAATCTTCAAAAACATCACTATTAAAAAAGCTAGTTATACCAGTTTCATCTACCATATTAAACTCAATATTGTATTGTGTTTGTATCGCTTCAATTATTCTTTTACTTTTTATTGCTGGTTTTAATTCCGTTTGTAATTCTGTAAAGAAATTAACATTATGTAAATTAGGTGTAGTTATTGTGTTTGTATAATCATAACTATAATAATTTTCTAAAGTAATTAAAGGCACAATTAAATTTCTATTAAACTTGTTTGAAGCAACTACACCAGCACTTTGTAAACCATCGGTAAAAGCGTTTCTAAAATCATTTGTAGCTGCATCAAAACTAATGTCATATGCAGATAATGGATTTAAAGCACTTAATGTTTCATCTCCAAATATATCTTTAAGGCTTGAAGTATTGCCAAAGAACACAACCTTATAAGCGTGTGCTTTATTGTTTTTCATAGATACAGAATCTAATCTAATTTTACCTACTTTAAAATCTGCTCCATCAAGTTTTATAATAGCATCTACTCTAAACCTAGCATCATATCCATTTACTATATCGTTGTTGTAGTAATGCTTAAATATCTTATTGTTAGTAGAGGATGCTGGTAAGTTGAACTGCTGACTAAAAGGAGTAAACACCAAAGCAATATCACGAATGTTCTGTTGAGTATCTGTAATAGTAATTGCTTCATCTTTAAATAAATCAACTCTAACATTATCTATATATAATTCTAAATTCATTTATCTTATGTTGTTTATAGTATCAAATGCAAAGCTTACATCTATTGTGTAGTTTATTAAACTATTAGTAAGACTTGTTTTGTAATCTATATTGTTGTTCTCAATATTTACAGCTAATGTTTTTTCTTTGTATTCTATCCATACTTTATCACTTAAAAATAGTTGTTTGAATATTTCGTTATTGCTTTCTGGATAATAACCACTATTTAACGTAAGTCTTTGATTTGCGTTTTTAGATAGTAATCTAACTTGTGCGTTGTATGTTTCGTATGTTCCGTTGTTTAGTATGTTAGATTTGTATTTGTCTTTTTGAGTAGTCATTGCAAGTTTAGAATTCTTAAACATCCAAATGTCTTGATATGCTCCAAACTTATTTATAAATGTTAGTTTGTAAGGGGTGTATTTGCATTCGTCTATATTATCTACTTGAATTACAGTCAATCCTTCAACTCCACTAACATAAACCTCATCAACTGGAAATAACTCAAAGTCATCTTCAAACTCGTTAATACAAGCATTATCTTCAAATGTACCTCCATCTAGTTCTACTCTTTCTTCAAAGCTATCTGCACCATTAACACCATTACTAACATAAACAATTTGGTCTTGTATTTTAAGACCAACGCTAGGAAGCCAAGAATATACTTGTTGTCCTTGATATAAAAATGCAACAGAGTTTGTGTTTTTATTATCTACTGGTATTCTTATAGGGGCATCGTGTAGCTTTAGTATTTTTGTGTTTGATTGTAAGTAGCCTTGTAATAGTTGAGGGTTTGCGCCTTCTTCAAAATATCCATATCCATAAAACGCTCTAACACCTAATACATCTACTGGTGGAGAAAGTATTGGGCCTACTAATGTTTCTGAAATTCTATAATCAACATAAACAGTAGTATTGTCATCTTCTGAAAAGGTTTGACTTGGATATATTCCGTTAAATGCTGCTGGTATGTAGTCTTTTATTAACTCTGCTATTTCAAAGTTTATCTTTTCATCTATAGCTGTTGAGGTTAATGTGTATTGTGGACTTCCTTGCCAAGTTGTTTCTGCTGCTCCTTTATATATCCTTATCTCAAGCGTTGCGCTTTCCAAATTAGTAGTTGATAGGTTTACGAAGTAAGGACTTCTTACATTAATTTTACTCATTGTTGTTGTTTTTAAATATGTCTATTATGTCTTGTGCAAATGCTTCTTGTAATAATTTAGGATATTTTTTAAATGCACTATTAAATGCTTTAGTAAAAAAGAAAGATGGTTTAATGCCTTTTTCAAATATGCTTTTTTGTAATATAAACCCTATAGTCTTATAACTTCCTTTAGCAAATTTACCAGTTGCTACTTTTTTTCCATCTACTGTTTTATATTGCCTTAATCTTATATTTCTTTTTTTTGCCCAATCAGCTAAAGGTTGCATTGGTGGTTTTTTGTTTTTATAACTATAAGGAGAATTTTTATTTTCAATATAATTTGATTTAGTACCTTTTACACCTTTGTCTAAAAATGTTCCGTACTCATCCATAAACCACTCAATAGAATATACACCATTTTTGTTTTCCTCATCATAGCCAATGCTATTAAATAATCCTCTTGTTACATTATGACCTTTGTTTTTATAGCCACCTTTAGTAAGGTTTCTCCTTGATTCTTGTACTACATAACTCCCTAATGATTGTAACTCTTTTTGTAAGTTCTTTAGCATATAGTCATATCGTTAGGTATTAGCACATTAAAAGATACTGTCCATCCAGCTAACTTGTTTTCAAATCTATCTACAAAAGGTTCTAATGTAGGGTCTCCATCTAATTGATATTTGTCTACGTATAAATCTCCTCTGTATAATAACTCTAGTAATCTGTTTGCTACTGCTAGTTGTGTATTGAATACATCTTGCTCGTTATTGTTTCCTCTAAACTCTTGTGGTATTCCATCTGCAAAGTTCTTACTCTCATCTACTATATCCATACATAATAGCGATAAACTAAAGTTCCATACGTTACCTTGCATTGTTGCACTATTTACCATAAAATGAGATAATGGAAATATAGTTTGTTTGTTTAAGTCTACTTCAAATAAATCTCCATAGGTAACTGTATTTACAAAGTCATCTAATTGTAGTGTTTGTCTTATCTTTTCGGATAGATTATAAAATCCTTGCATATTATTTTAATTTACGTTTTATCATTCTTGTTTCTAATTCTGCTTTTTCTTTTTCAAATGCCAAGTACATTAAACATTGGTGTAACGGAAGTCTTGCAACTTCTTTAAATCTTGTAATGTCTCCTTGAGCAAGTGTATATAGTTCTGAATAGCTTCCCCATTTTCTTGAGAAATTTGACCTATCGTCTGTTCCTTCACTAGTTCTTTCTCCAAATAGCTCGGTATATAGTTCAGCAATTCGTTGGTTAAATTGTAAAAAAAAACCATAGCACCTAATACAACACTTAATGGCATCTCTTTCATTACCTCGCTGTACTTGTGGCTTCCTTCGTATTCTTCTATTAGATACTTATGTCCTTGCTTTTGTTTAAGTGGTCTAAATAATACAGCCATTGCTTTATGCATATTACCCCATTCATTTATATAGCTTGTAACGTCTTTATTTTCTCCATAGGTAATTTCATCAAGGTTTGGTATAAAACCATAAGAAACACCATTTAAATTAAACGTAGGGATAAACTTATGTTCTTGGTCAAATAGTTTATTGATGTGATTGATTAAGTAATCTATATCTTTGTCTTTAATCTTACCTAGCTCTTTTGTGTTTATGTTGAGGATGCATTTAAGTAAATCATCATTACTTGGATTCTCTATAAGTAAGAAATCTTGATAGTCTTTTAACTTGACTTCTTTTAGTGTACTAGGTATAGAAACTTCTAATTGCATAAAGTGTTTTTTATAAAACGAAAAAAGGATTACTTTGTATAAAGCAACCCTCTTTTCCAACTATTAACCTAAAAATTATCTTAATGTCTTATATAGGTATAAGTACAGTTCTTGTATCTTATCTCCTAGTTTTTTGTCTTGTATGTATGTTTCATTTCCTATTTGTATTCTTCCTTCTCTATGTATCTCTAATTTAACTTCTGGTCTTCTTGTTCTTGTTAATGGTTTTACTATTACCTTTATGTCATTCTTTAAACACCAGCTAATAGCTTTTCTCACATTTCTTGTCATTTAAACAAGTTAATCATTATTGCTGGAATAAACATAGTAGCTAATAAACAAATTATTTGATATATTCTTGTATATAGTTTTCTATAGTATATTGTATCTGTGTATTCTTTTAATGTGTATACTTTTGTTGTGTTGTTTTTGTATACTGTTACCTTGCCTTGTTTTACCTCTACCATATCTAAAATATTAAGTTATGTATAATAGATTCAAGCGATAATAATACTACACTTGCAATTAATAATACAAATGAGAATAATGATAATGTTAAGTAGTGTTTTAGTTTTTTCATTGTTTTGTTTTTAGTTATTAATTATACTGCAATATATAACTAATTATTTAATTAACAAAATTATTAATAACTTTTTTTAGTAAATGTAATATTGACCCTTATTAGGATTCTCTAATTGTGAAGTGATAGCATACCTCATCGCATCTATACAATGGTTAAAAGCATCTATTGGTTTATTAAGTGTTTCGCCTTCTTTGTTCTTTAACCAAATGTAGTTCTGTAGTTCTTTGATTAAGTTATGACTTCTATTAGTTATGTAGATTTCATTTTGGTTGATGAGGTTGATACCATACACTATTGAGTCTTTACCTTTCTTTACTGGCAATACTAAATGACCATAGCTTGACAGCTCTGCAATACTTTTAGGTTCTGCTGAATCTGCATATATGATTTCTTTTACTTGGTGTGTTTTAAGTAAGTTGCTTATCTGACTATTTAGTAATCCTCTTTGGTAAATAACCTCATCAAATATATAAGCATTGTTGTATTTGTAAAGTGCTATTAAAGTAGAAGGGTCGTTTGTATATCCAAAATCCATTCCGTAACAAAGTAGCCTTGCTTCTTCTGGTAAGTCAATAGGTTTCCAATCTTTTATACAAGCACCTTCTAAACTTCCTATCTCTCCTAGTCCGTAAACATTCCACCAGTTATTCCAGTAAGTAGATGTCTTTGCTTTGTCTTTAGCTTTCTCTATGTCGTTTATAATTGTGTCTGGTAATGCTTCGTTGTCTAAATACGTTAGCTTTATAAAGTCTGCATCATCTTTTCCTTGTAGTTCTGTATGCGCCCAGAATGATGAGGTAGGGTTAAAGTCAATCCATATCTCTCCAGATGTTCTTATTGCTAATTGATTGTATGCTTCGTAAGGTATGTTGTTAGCTTCATTTACATATAGTGTGTGTCTTCTTGCTCCTCTTAACTTGTCTGCTGATTCAACACTAAAGAACTCTATGTAACTTCCGTTTGCAAACTTATACTTAAGCATTGACTTATTGTATTGCATATCATTATAACGATTGGTCATCATCATAATCTTTAGGAAGTCTTTTAAAGCACCTCTACGTAAATGTGGTATAGACTCACTAACTACGCTTATTTCTACGTTAGGTGTTCTTATAGCTCTGTCTATGAGGATAGGTAGTATGCCAAACGTTTTACCAGCAGATGTTCCACCTTGAACTATCTTTTTACGTTTCTTAAGTTTAAGAAGTTTTTTAATTGCAGTTGTTACTACAAACATTAATCAATAATATTAAATAAAGGTTGTTCAGTATTTAATGTGATGTCTTTTGTTTCTCTTGGTTTACCAGCGTAGTAGTGATAGAACATTTGTATAAACTTAAATTCTCCAGATTCTATTCCTTTTTTTAGAGCTGCATAAGCTTGAGGTTCTAATGGCGTAAGTCTTTCAATTAACTTTACCTCTTCTGCTTTAGGCTTTCTACCTCCGTTTGAGTGTCCTCCGTTATTTCTTCTACCATCCATATTTGAATAATTTTGAGTTCAATTGTTTTTTATATAACGAAATATCTTTGTTTTTGTTATTCTTCAAATTCTTTTAATCTATTAATAACTCTTTTTATTCTATATTCTGCTACTGGGAATTGTTCTTCTGGTATCTCTTGTATTGTTTCTAATATAGGTCTTAACTTTGGGTCTATTTTTATTTTTTTTAAAAACTTAAATCTTGTTTCTAGTTTTCTATGTTCTTCTTGTAGTGTTTTTAGTTTTTGGTGTTTAGGTATGTATTCTTCTGTTGCTATTATTCTATTGTATATTTCCATATATTTAGGATTATACATTTCAAATGCTGGGAATATGTTGTTTATGCTGTGTAATACTGATGCGTGGTCTTTGTTTAGTGTTTGTCCTATTTTCTTTAGTGATAGGTTTGTTCTGTCTTTACATATCTTAAAGTATATAGCTCTTCCATAGACTATGTCTCTTTTTCTGGAGTTTACATTTATTCTATATCCTAACTCTCCTTCTACTAACTCTTTAATCTCTTTCGTTGTCATCTATTATATTTTTTATTAATTGTGTAAATTCTATTTGTTCTATTGCTAGTTTAATTCCTTCACATTCCAAGTACATTTCTTTGTCTTCATAGTCGTATAAGATAATTCTTAATTCGTCTAATTCAGTTCCTTTCTCGTAATCGTATAATGTGATGTAGTAAAATTGATATATTATATCATTCTTGAGTCCTTGTGTTTCGTACATATTCAATCTCTCTTTCAAGATAGTCTTTAGCTTTTAGTAAATCCATTAGTTCGTGATTCTTCTTGTCTGCTCTACTTATGTACTTTATTATGTTTCCTCTATTGAAGTTTAAGTTGTAGTCTTTGATAAAGTCTATAACATCATATCCTTTTCCGTTTTCATAGTGTGGTTGAGTTGCTCTCATTGTTCTTATCTTTTATTAATACTCCGTTTCTTTTTACTCTGGGCTTTCTTTCTTCCTCTATATTTTCTATTATATTCTCTCTAATATCTTTTAATTTAATTTCATTCAATGCTAATTTATAATTTATAATTTTATTATCTGGCATCCAATTACAAGTATAATTTTCTTCAAATTCATTATCTTCATATAAACTATCTATTAATTTATCCGTTTTTTTATTATGTTTTTTTGTGTATTCTATATATTTTTTTCTTTTATTTTCTATATATATTTTATTTCTTTTTTGTAATCTTTTTGGTAGCTTCATAGAGCTAACTACTTCTCTTATTTCTTTTCCTAAAAAATAAGGAGTATAGTTAATTCCTTTATTTTTATACCATCGCCTTAAAACTTTAAGTTGTCTTTTCGGCAATAAACCAATATGATTATGTAATGCTTGATGTAATTTAGATGGCAACATTATTAGATTATCAATTTTATTGTTTTCTCTATCAGCATCTATATGATGTATATCCCAATCTTTTGGTATTTTTAAATTGTGATATTCTTCATATAATTTTCTATAATTCATTATTATCTTTTTTTATCAAAACCCCATTTCTTTTTATATTAGGTTTTCTTTCTTCTTCTATAAATCTTTCTCTTTGCTTTCTTCTTGCTGCCTTTTGTTTTTTATTAGGCTTATCTTTTTTTAAGGGTTTGAACCATCTCATTCAGTTCTTAATTTAAGTAAGTTATAGCATTGTATGTATTTTAATTTTGCTTTTGATTTGTATATTGTTTTAAATAACTCGTATGTCTTTTTAGTAAATTGATAATGTGTCTCACAATCTTTAAACAATCTCTTTGCATATGCCTTACCATAACCTTTGCAGTAGTTTACATTGTCTGCACTATCTCCTACTATCATTTGCTCGTAGAAGTTATATAAAGCTTCGTAAGGACTTATATCTATTATCTCTTGGTGTTTGTAGTGATAGTTATACATAAGGCAAGGTAGTTGTTTATAATCCTTATCTAGTGATACTATTATTACATTGTTGTGTCCTAATTCGTCTGTAAGTGTTTTCCAATACGTTGCAACCAAATCATCTGTCTCTACACCATAAGAACTTTTTGTGCTATATATCTCTTGGATATGTTCGTGCATCTCATATAGTAATTTAGGATGTTCTTGTTTCTTTCTGTTTGCTTTATAGTTTGGGTCTAGTAGTTTTCTAAAATTACCCTTACTATTGTTAAAAGTAATTACTCTTTCTATTTGGTAGGTTTCTTCTAGTCTATTTACAATTGACATAAATATCTCATCAAACTTTCCTATAGCTTCATCTAGTATGTCATCAACACCACAGCAAGAAGAATACACTAAACTATCTGCATCAAATAAAACTACCATTGTTCTTCAATTATTTCTATAGCTTGATTCTCTAGCTCATCAATTACTTCTTGTTCTAGTATGTCTATAATGTCTTGTCCTCCACATAACACTTTAAAACAATTAAAATCACTACTGAAATCTGGATACATATAACTTCCATCTTGTCCTTTTTGATATTCTCCTACAACAACTAATGCTATGTTATCATATTCTACTGTTATTTCTTTTTTCATTTTGTTTTGTTTTGTGCAAATATAAACAATTTTGTTTATAAATTATATTTTTTTACATAATTTATCTTCTAAAATATAAGAGTATTTTGTAATAATCTTATCGTTCTTAAACTTTGTTGTTGCTTCACAAGATATAGGTACTAATTTTTTGTTTATTATTTCTTCTATATTTTTGCTTATATTAAAAACATAAACTCCTTTTTCATCTGTAACTAAATATAAAAAATCTTTGTTTTTTATTTGTGCTTTATTATAATTAGCAAATAATTTATTAGCTTCTATTAATTTTTCTTTATAGTACTTTCTTCTGTTTTTAATTTCTATTATATAATCTTTACATTCAGCATCATAAGAACTAAACTCATCTTTTACTAAATAAGCGTTTAAATTATATTCATTATTAATATACTCTAATGTAAGTTTTTCATTCATCCTTAAAGTCTTTGGTTGCTTTAGTTAGGAACTCATCAACAACATCAACTCTCCTTGATAGCTTTTCTATTGCTACATATAAAGTAGCTACTGTAGATTCAAGTATTTTAAATCTTTCTTTGGTTGTGTATTTTTTATTTTTCATAATTCCATTAGTTCGTTTATTACTGTATGTCCTCCTAACACTACTGCACAAGCAATAGCTGGTTTCTTTCCTCTTTTAGCATATGCCATAGCATAAGCAGTTGCATCTATTCCACAACCTACTTGACTACCAAATACTTTAAAGTTTTGACCTACATACCATTCTGTGTAACATTGTGTGTGTAAGTGTCCTTGTATTGTACTTTGCATATCTGCTCTACATTTAGTTCTTGCAGTTCCAGCTTCTCCGTGTATATACTGCACCCCATCAATAACTACTCTATCTACAAACTTCCATTGTGGCACTTCTAATACATCTTTGTATGCTTTTATCCATTTCTTTGGTACTGCGCTTGTTTGTGCTTTACGCATTATAAGTCTATCGTGATTTCCTATAGTAACGTGAGCTTTAGGAAAAGCATTGTACCAGTTAGCTATTTTACTTATTGCAAGTTCTAACTCTTGTCCACCACCTAAACCATCGGCATCTGATTCGTGGTAACTACTGTAATGGTTGTCTATAACATCCCCTATAAACACAACTCTATTACAATTGTATTTACCATAGGTTTCTTGACAATGCTCGAGATATCCATCTAAACAAAATGGCTCGTGTAAGTCTCCTATAACAAGCACTCTTGTTTCTTTCTTGGTTATGTTCTCGTAAGCTGCTTTTTTGTTTCCGTTAATACGTGGTCTAATTTCCATAAGTTTTATATAAAGAGTTTAATTCATTAGTTATAGTTCTTATACAACTCCCACAAGATGTCATTACTTTTTTATCATTAAATACTCTGTTGTATATTTTTAATAATTGTTTTTGTTCTGATGGGTTTACTCTTGTTCTGTTTAATGCAAACCATTCTTTTAAATAAACATATTCATTTTCTAGTAAACACTTTGGTCTTTTATATCTAAATGCTTTATTTAGTGCTATTTGTCTTTCATTACAGCCACAATCTTCTCCAGCTATAAACTTCACAGCTTTAGCTATTCCAGTAGCTTTAGTAATCTTGGCAATAGTATCTCCTAGACCTTTTGATTGTTTGTCGTAATTTGCTTTCCATTCTTTGTACTCTTTAGTACGTTTGTCTTTTGGTGGTTTCATATTAAATTGTAATCTTCGTTTTTAAAATCTTCGTAGTCTTCACTAAACTTATCTCTTATTTTATCTTTGCCTTTTTTTAGTGTGTGAAATATATTAACTGGACTTATTTTAGTTTCACTTGATAAACCTCTAATGCTTAAATCTGTATCTCTATATAATTCATAAATACTTTTGTCATACCAATGCCAATTATCTAACTCATTATCCATCTTCTCGCATAATCTCCAAAACGCTTCTTCTTTTTTTATTTCATCAGTAGCTGTAAACTTATGCATATCTTTCTCTGGAATCTCATTAAATTCTTTGTCTTTATAGAATTCTTCTATTTGTATCTTATGTATATTTTTTTTGGTTCTTATATAATCTATAAACACAGACCTAATAGTAAAATACATATAAGCTTTAGAATATTTACCATTGCTATATACATTTTTGTTATGTGCATATTTAGTTATTTTAATATATGCTTCTTGAACTATATCCTCTGCATAATCTTTTGCGCCTAAATTCTTTGCTAAATCTACCCACTCTTTATGATTTTTACCTAATACTTCTAAAAATTCTGTCATACTAAAAACTTACACCTTTTAAGGGATTATATAAATCTCCAACTATCTCTGGTAGACCTACGTCATTAACTTTAAAGCTAAATGTTTCAAAAGCAAAACCTCTGCTTCGTTTACATTTAACTGTTATCCAATCCTTGTTTACTGTGTTTCGTTCTATTTGTATTTGTTGCTCACTCTTTTTCTCTAACGCACTACCTAAATTTCCAGTGGGTTTGTCGCTACCAAAATTACTATGTATTACAGTAATAATATGGCAATTAAACTTCTGCGACCATTCCATTAATTTTTGTGCTACAAAATTAGATTGCTCCATCGAATTTACATCAGAGCATAAATCAGCAATTCCATCTACTACGACTAAACCTACTTTACCTTTCTCTATTTTTTCTTTTAAATAATATTCTATAAATGCTACTCTATTTTTATATCCTACTGTTCTTAATCCAAAAGTATGATAACAAGCAGTATCTACATTGTTATTCATTGAAATAGCTCTTTTCATTGTTCTACTTGCGTGAAACTTACCTTGCTCTGTGTCAAAATGTATAAGGCATTTATCTCCCCTATGTCCTCTTAAATCTCCACCAAACTTATTTGAACCTCCTAAATAAACAGAAGCTAAAAGACTTATAAAAAAACTTTTACCAGTTTTAGGAGCTGCTTGTACAAAACTAAAGTTGCCATACGTTCCAATCGGAATTGGCAAGGTCTTTGTGCCTTTAGGTGTTTGTATAGTTGTTTCTCCCATAGATATTGCTACTGGTGGATATTCTACTATGTCATTAGTATTTATTACACACTCTTCTTCCAAGAGTTGCATAAACATTTTCTGTTCTTCGGTCATAAAAAAAGGAGGGCTTTTACACCCTCCCAAATATTAAAATGGTAAATCTACATTGTTGTCTTTGTCTTGTGGTTGAGCTTCTTGCTGTGGCTTAACTGATTTGCCATCTGTCCATAATGTACTACCATTACCTAAATACAGTTTAGGTTTTTTAGCCTCTCTTTCTTCTTTTGTTTGTGAATCAAAGGCTGTTACATTTTGACCGAATTGATTGTTATCATCGTTTATACTTATTGTAAAGTTATAGTAAACTCCTTTCTTACCTTTTACAAATTTCTCTTTAGGTAATTTTTCTACGTTAATGTTTAAATTGATTAGTGTTGCCATTGTTTATTTATTTAGGTTTATTAATTTATCTTTATTTACTTTTTTAAAATCTTCTGATTCATCTTCTCCAAATACTCCTAACTCATAGAAGCCAGTTAGCTTAAGTACTGCTCTTGACAAGGCTCTTTTTTCTGCCATTTCAGCTACATACCAAGTATTACAATTACCATCCTTAAATGAAGCTCCTTTTAAAGCAGAGCCAAAAGTTTCTATAGTTGTGTTAGGTTTTGTACTAATATAAGCATTTGCTTTAAATACTGCAAAGTTAGTCTCACACTTAATAACTTCATAGGTTATAGCAATATTTTCTTTTGCTTGTATTTTTTCAATACCCATTCTTGTAATAATTACATAATGTTGATGCTTATATACATCATCTTTTGTTAGTTCGTACTTGTTGTACAAGTCTAATAGTTTTTCTCTGTTCATTTTGTTTTATTTTATTATTTCTTTTACATTATTTTTAAACTCGTAAAAGTCCAAAGTTTGTTTTCTTATTTCTTGTTTAATGTTACTGTTGTTTAATCTTAATTCTCTGTTTTCTATGTGCATTGAGTTTATATAAAAATACATTTCGCTTAATGCTTTCATATATTTATCAGCTTCTTTAGGTTTAGTTTTGTTAAACTCTAACAATAAGTTAGCTAGTAGCTCATAATTAGTATGAAAGTTAATCTCTTGTAAAGTCATTTAGTACTTCTTTTTTTACTATATCTTTATATGATTCTGGACAACTGTCATCACATAACTCAAATATAAATGTTTCTAAATTAGTTATTCTTTTATTTGCTCTACATAGTTCTTTTTGTAATGCATCTATCTGCATATTTTTAAAAGTGTATAAGTCTTTTACTGTTTCGTGTATAGTTTCGTTTTTCATAAGTTTGTAAAATTATTAATTTCTATTCCTACTCCAGAGCCATTAACTTTTTCTAAAATACATTTGTTAAATAAAGAATATCTGTATGCTTTAAAATAATCTTTTTCTCTAATAATTTGACTGTCTTGTGTTGTTATTCTGTAATGCATAGTTTTTTTATTTTATTTCTTTAAAATTTTCAATATATAAATTGTCAAATAAATCTGTTGGATAACCTAATGCTTGTAGTAATTGGACATTAGATAAATAGTTTTCTTGTAATTTGTTTAAGTTTTTCATTTTGTTTTGTTTTAATGTTATATGTAAATATAATACTTTTTATTTAATTAACAACTATGTTTATAAAATAATTTAAAATAAAGCAAAAAAAAAAGAGGCTAACCGAAGCCAACCCCTTTTCAGAAAACAAAACAAAACAAGAATTATTTTAAGTTAGTTAGTAATTTATTGTAATATTCTATCATTTCTTTTATTCTAATATCACTAAATTTTGTGATTTCTCTGCTTTTTTGTTGTAATGCTACAGCAGTTCCTTTTCCATAAGCATCTTCTAAATACATTCCAAATTTAAATTGTTCACCATATTTGTAAACATTACAGCTACCGACATTGACTTTGCACATTAGTCTCATCCCACCTTGTCGCATAATGCTTTCTACTTATAAAATGTCCAGCTTGCATCTCTCCACCTTTCCAAAAATCTTCTTTACCACAAGTTACACATTTTGTAACTCCATTAACTGCAAATCTTCTTCTTATATATTGACTAAAAACATTATCAAGTTTTTTAATTAAATTTTTTCTTGATGGTTTTTTAGGCATTATATTATCTCATTATCTATTTGCTGAATCAAGTATCTTAAATCTTCTTTAGAAAATTTTCCTTCTATCGTTTCTTTGTATGTAGATAGTTTTAAATCGTAGTATTCAGTTTGATTTTCGTGTCTTCTAATTTTTACTGCTATGTTCATAGTATAAATATAACATTTTTTTATTTAAAAAAAAAGTAATAACTTTGAATTTTTTAATTATTAGTATTTTTATATAAATATATACATAAATAAATATAAAGAAAGATAAATATATATAACAAAATTATTATAAATATAAATATTAAATTAGAAATATAAAGATATATT
>Ga0222718_10001813_pt1 | contig 19826 bp, 16 predicted proteins | sample C33_27DmetaG_FD_165045 | JGI IMG/M metagenome (GOLD analysis project Ga0222718, IMG submission 165045) | Estuarine water microbial communities from San Francisco Bay, California, United States - C33_27D | ecosystem: Environmental > Aquatic > Marine > Unclassified | place: USA: California... | reverse complement strand
TACTAACAACTGGTGCCAGATGGTGATTGCCACCCGATTCCACAGTCATGATCTGCACGGCGTATTGATAGAAACAGACGGGGTTTATGATGAAAAGGAAAACCCCACCGGTTGGCGTTGGATCAACATCGCAGGTTTAGTAGAAACCTCCGAACAAAAAGAACAAGATCCCCTGGAACGAGATATCGGTGAAAGTCACTGGCCAAGCAACACGGCCTTCACGGTTGATATGCTCATGGCCCAGAAGAAAACCATGGGGTCGCTTGCATTTTCTGCCCTGTACCAGGGAAACCCGGTTGCCGCAGAGGGTCAAATCATCAAAGATCACTGGATCTGCCGAATGGAAAAAGACCAGTGCCCTGACTCTGATTTCACCTGGATGGCAGTCGATTGTGCTTTCTCCGAGAGGGAAATGGCAGACGAGACCGCAATCTGTGTGGCTTCGATTTCTCACCGCAACCCCGGAATAGTTTATATTCAAGATATGATTACCGGTCGTTTTGGTTTTCCGGAGTTGATTGCAAACGTTAAACAGTTATACTCTCACTACAACGCTAGACTCCTTTGTATTGAAAAGGCGGCTTCCGGCCAGTCTCTGATTCAAATGTTGAAGAAAGAGGCGAAGATTCCTATCGAGGAAATGAAACCTTTGAAGTCAAAGACCGTAAGACTTCAAGCGGTGGCGCCTTTGATGGAGTTTGCCCGAGTGCAAATGGTTGAGGGTGAGTGGATTGATCCTTTCTTAAAAGAACTGATGGCGTTTCCGTTCGTCAAACACGACGACAGAACAGACGCTTTTGCTTGGGCTTTGACCTATTACTCTCTGAAAATAGATAAAACCGACCAATCTCTAACCGAGGCCATTGCTCAAAACAAACGTTTTCACGGACCTCCGACTCGAACAGGTTTTGAAAATAAACACGTTTTTCCCAACATATCGAGCAACCGAATGCGTTTATTTCCAGCAGATCATGCCTATAATGATCCAGATGGTGCTCCAGGTTTAGACAATACTGAGGAAGGAAGACCTTTTTTCGCTAGGGGTATTCGTACCGGGACTCGGGACATAGGGTACGATTTTGATTTAGACCTTTAACTTGTGATTTGCAACCACTTTAAAAGTTGCTATTGTTGTTAACAAAATGTTATGGCAAACTCTCCAGTTGACCGCAACGAGTCTCTGATGCAAAAGGACTTTGGGACAAGGGTTCTAGTCACAGATCCTGCTTCCGATAAATATCTGGAGCAATCTGCACGACAGAAAAAAGAAAAAGAACGTCTTTGGCGTGACAACCAAGAATGATCACATCGAACAGTTGATTGATAAAGACGCCTGGTGGACAATGTAACACAGGGTAAGAACAAAAAGTTGAGTTAGACCTCCAATGACTCATCCTTTTATTGACGGAGGTGATTTGCATGTAAAGCTTACCGGACACGAAGCGTATGACTTACCCATTGTTGTCAATTTATTTAACATGCTCACCTCAAAAGAGAAGCGCAAGCACCGTCGCGCTGAAGCTACCCAAATGCTAGAACACTCCTACCGCAAAGGTATGGACATTCTTCCGTTTTATCCCAAGACTGACAATCAGGAGTTCCTTTGGACCTCTTTGAATAAAAATACTGTCACCATCGCTATTGGGCCGTCCGGAGTTGGAAAAACTCTCGTCGCTCTATGGTGGGGTCTAACTGAGGTTGCTAAAGGAAATTTAGAAAAGATCTATTACGTTCGCAGCGATGTGGGATGCTCCTATCAACGCGGAAGGGGAGCTCTTCCCGGAACGATGGAAGAAAAGATGGCCCCTCTCGTGGGCCCAGTCCACGACAATTTGGTTGTTATGACCAAGAGTCAGGGAGCTGCCAAGTATTTACTTGAGAAGAAGGTTGTAGATCCTTTGATGCTTGAGGACATCAGGGGCCGTTCCTTTAACGAGTGCTTAATTATTTTCGATGAAGCACAAAACTCTCTGCCGGAAAATGTGAAAACCGTAATAAGCAGGGTGGGGCAGAACTCCAAAGTCATTGTTACCGGAGACACTCGACAAATTGATCTTGAGGTCTTCAAGTCTGACAACGGTCTGTTAGATTGTTACCATCGCCTGTCTAATGTCCCGAGTGTCGGGCGAGTTCGATTTGATAGATCTGACATTGTGCGCAACGGGGTTATTGCAAATATCCTGGAAGCTTACGAGGAATGATACCAAAGAACCCCAGTCTGGTTGTGGTGGACAAACGACCCTACCGAAAAATTGCACAACTTAATTGGGGGTTAACTTCAGATCAAATGAGGGGGATGCACGTGCACCATCGCATCTCCATATCTCAGTGAGGAAGCAACGATCCTTGTAACCTATATGTGTGCTCGCCCTCTTTTCCTAGGTGGGTCTGGCACAAGGGTGAAGAGTGGATTGAATGGGCTTTAAGAGCGCCAAAGAAATAAAGTAAATGCCAAAAAATCTCACGATTTACATAGAGGGACAGAAGAATATTCAGATCGCCAACGGGTAAAATCGCTAAGATCCCATATATCGAAGAGAAAAAACTGGACTGAGGAAACTTACGACATGGTTTGGAAATCTCACTTAAAGAGTGTAAGAAATGGATACCTGATTGCCAGGGGGTTGGAGTCAACCAGTTGGAGACGTTACTCTAATATGCTGAAGTATGCTTCTCTGGGATTTCTTTTGACCAATTGTTAGATACAGACGCTTACTTAAAAGAAATAGAAAGGATCGATAAATCCCCCATATCTCACCTAATATCACAATACTAAGACGAATGACTAAAAGCGCCTCCACTTTAGATTTTGCATCCGCAGGCGGAGGCGCACCAACTGCTGCGGAAATACAGTCAGCCAAGGCAAAAGCTATAGGCGGTGGTCCAAAAAAGTGCACTAAAGGCAAGAGTTGTTCAGCCACTTGTATCGCAGCGAACGAAGATTGCCTTGTAGAGTTCCCTGAACCTGTTCAAGCGGAGATCCGCAAAATGGTGGGGTTCATTATGAAGAAAGGGAATATCGAACCAGGGTCTGAACGCGACGTTGAACTCGGTAAATCTGCCACCCTCCTGGGGCAACAACTTACAGGGGAATCGGCTTCCGGTAAAGATAAGATTTTTACAACAACAAAACCTGGGCAATCTCGGCTACTTACTGCTCTCGAAATTGAAGACCTGAAGAATAATAAAGACAGACTAGGCGATGCAGAGTTTCAGCAAAAGGCTATGCAAGCTTGGCAAAAAGACGTCAACTCTAGAGGTGTCAAACTTGGCGAGAAAGATGTGGCGTTAATGTATGAATCTCTTCCGCAGTCTGCAAAGAATCAACTTAACAACAGCGGTAACCCCGGCAAAGGTAAGTGGTATGGTAAAGATAAAGAAGGTAATGAGGTTACTGATGCCAACAACGGATCGAAAACAAGAGGCATCAAAGTTCTTCAAATGTACCTTCAGCAAGGGGGAACCGATGCTTACGGGAAGTCTAGCCGTGTATTCTCCCCGGCTGACTTTGATGTGGAGCATGTAAGACCGGCTAGCAAGGGGGGTTTAGACCACCCCTCAAACTGGGTGCTTGCTCGCTCAGGAGCCCAAAGACAAAGAGCAGATACGGAACTCAAAAAGTGGATTGATAGTTTACCTAATCCTCGTAATCAGTCGGAAATGAAAGCATATTATAGCGCGGCAGCTAAAAAGGCCAAAGGAAAAAGTGCCCTCAAAGCCACGTTGGCCTCTATGGACGCGAAGACAATGAAAGACACTGATCTTATAAAGATATCTCCCAGTAACATGAAATACTTGTTTAACCGAGATAGCTTCTTTGTGTCTGGGTTATACGGGTTGAAAACGGGAGGGAGACTTACCAATACTCAACCGGCTGTTTTCGGAAGAGCTTACGGGTTGGCTAGAAAGCACCTTAGTGACGAGCAAGTTGCTAAAATACGTTCAGAAGTTAAACAGGTATGGAACAAAAATTGGATGGAGGGCGGAGGAAGCACGAAGAACATGGTTAGAGACTATATTAAAATCTACAAAAACGCTCTTCCTAAAGAATCTTTTGCCTTACTTCGTCCAGATATTGAAAAGTGGGGATCCAAAATACTAGCGGATTTCCCTCAGACCTCTCCAAAGGCAATGGCCAAACAGTGATTTCCCAAGTATCATGAATCCTTCTAAACTTATAGAATCCCATAAACTCCCTTGCGGGCCAATGTCAGTCTCTATTGACGGGGTTTGCCGGAGAAGATTGAGAGATAGTTTTGACTCTCTCCTCGATAAACTCACGCAAGAGATCCATCCTGCAGGAGTAGACGAAGAAATCTTAGAGCTAGAGGAGCGTGTGGAGTTCCCGGAAGAACCTGAAAAAGAGGAGACAGATGAGGAGAAGAAAAAACGTTTGATCACGGAAGGAAAAATGAAAGCAGAGGTCAAACACGAGGTTGAAAAACACAAGAACAAACTGACAGGGAACAGCAAACTGTTGCACGACCGCACGGGTAAAATCAAGAAAACCTTTTAACCATGGGTAAACCTACTTCACGTATTGGTGGCGACTTTAATCAAGAGGCTGTGGATGCCTTCAGAGTTGCCTATATTCACGAACTTTCTTCCCCGTCGGAAGACGGCATTGCCAATAACTCGGGGCTGCCTACAAACACGATTTCCAACACTTCGCCTTGGATTGAGCATACTGGACTTTGGAAATACCCTAGCGGTAGAGGACCAGACCAAGACCTGAAATCTGCATTCGACCCTAACGCCTACCTTTCCGGTGAAATGGTTGACGGGGAAGAAGTAGAGGAGACCGAGTTGGGTGAAGAAGAAACCGAAACCATCATTAATGAACTTCTCCATGAAGTCGGGGAGCAGACGAAAGAAGAGGAATAAGAAAACACAGAAGGGGTAAAGTTTACTATACGCTCTTCTATATGTACGGCTCATCCTTCGACTTCAGTGGCGTTTTGCTTCCGGGTGCCGGAGGTGCTATTAACGCTAGCAACGCTATCAGTGCTGAGCAACTACAGAAAGAAAACAAAACCGGCAAAAAATGGCGTCCCGACAAAGACGGGATGTTGAGCAACCATAATGAGAACATTCTCAAAATGAATGCTGAACATCGCGAAAAGCGTAGCAGTCTCGTTAATCGGGATTGTAACGAAAACGCGGACGGCAAAGTTGCGATGAAAGAAATTTTCGATCGCAAAAAGTCACGGATGTCTTCTTTTCGAGAAGCTAAGAAAAACGAATACGGTTTTTCAGAAGGTGACTCTCAAGACACCGAACTCCTCAGCATGCCTCTTCCTTCATTCAAGGAATGTGTCTGTGGCACTTGTCCCACATGCCTAGATAAAAAACGTAAAACCTCTGAGTTCCGCGAGTGGAGCACAGAGAAACGCAAAGCTCTCAAAGCAGGCAAAGTCAAAGGTGAGTTTGCTGGGCCAGGTATGAGTTTTCCTATTGCCGGTTCAGTCGACGTAGCCGCTGCTTGGGCTTCAGTAGGCCGAGCACCCAACCCACGGGGAACAATGAAGCGTATTATCGCCATTGCTAAAAAGCATGGTTGGGAGTCGGGTCTTCCCGAATCAGTCAAGAAACGTCTGGCAAATGGAGAATCTGGATTGCCTACGGAGTAACATGATCGGGATTGAAATTATCTTGGGAGTCCTAGGGAGCGGTATAACTATCGCATCTTCCCTGGGATGGGTTCTTGACAGGAACGGAAAAAGGATCGACTCTCGTTTTGCGAGCGTTGAGAGAAAATTTGACACTGTGATAGAAATAGTCACAGAAATGAGGGCTCAACTGCCCCTTCAATACACTCTTCGTGAGGACCACCTTCGTCTCACTGAGCGTGTTGAAAATCTACAAACAGAGGTTGCTGTTTGGCGACACAAGGATGACTGAAATGGATTTTGAAAACTTTGATTGGGAACGGCTCGAATCTCTAGGATTCACCGAAAAGGCAACCGGTGAGTTGAAGTCCGCGTGCTGGAAAGGGTACACTGCCGTAGGCATGAAAACAAAAAACGGTAAAAAAGTGCCCAACTGCGTCCCTGTCAAGAAAGATGCAGAGCATTCTGAAGGCGATATTGCTGCCGCCAAAATGACCGCAAGTTATCTTCCAAAAGAAGGTGTAGACTTTTTCGAAGGTTTCGACTCCGGGGAAGCTAACTGCGCTATGGCCATAAACCAACTTCGCGTGATGAGAGAAAAAATCGACATCATGCTTGGTATGCTCATGCCTGACGATAACTTGGAACCTTGGTGCGCTTCTAAACTCACAATGAGTTCACAAAATCTTGCTTCGGTTGCAGATTTCCTACGTTTTGGAGTAGAAACATGATGTTTGGTTCCTTCCCCGACGAGTTGTTAGAGCAGTTCAAACAAGATTACGCAGAGCGTCTCGATAAAAGCAAGATGCCGTGTAATAAGCCTCGCCGCACACCGGATCATCCGAATAAAAAATCGATCGTGAAAGCTTGCGAAAACGGTAAGGAGAGAATTGTGCGATTTGGTGACCAGCACATGAGGATCCGAAAGAATGAACCTGGACGCCGTAAAAACTTTCGGGCTCGCCACAGCTGCGATGAGAAGAAAAGCAAGCTATCGGCAGGTTACTGGAGTTGTAAGGCTTGGTAGTTTACTTGAGGTTGAAGTTCATAAACTAAATCATGAAACCTAGAATCTACACGTACAAAGTCACATTTGAAGAGATACCGCACTGGTATTGGGGAGTGCATAAGGAGAAAAAATACGGAGAAGATTATTTTGGGACGCCTGTAACACACAAATGGATGTGGAGTTTTTATACCCCCCGGATACAGGTGCTGCAGTTTTTTGACGAGTGGAAGGAGGCTAAAAATATTGAGAACAGACTCATCAGACCGGACTTGAATAACCCTCTCTGCCTAAATGAGGCAGTCGGTTTCTATTTCTCTCTGGAATCTTGTTCCAGGGGCGGCCATTCCGCTGTAAGGCTTGCCGAAGAGAAAAAAGTAGGTTTCTATGGGCCAAAAACCCAGAAACAACTCGATTCCAGCAGGCGTGAGGGGGCTAAACTCTCTCAGTATAGTGTTGAGAATGGTACTAGAGTGGGGAGAGATAATGTAACCCTAGGTCGTGGAATTTGGGGACTACCCAAAGAAGAGCAAGTCTCAAATGCTTCCCAAGGCGGGAGAGTGGGCGGAAAAGTTACAGGGTCCCAGAAGTGGGAGGATCCAGACCATCCCGAACTTGGCCAAAAACCCGCATGTGTTTTAGTGCAAATGCAAAAAAGAAGAGGGTACCCCAGTGGGCCCGACAATCGAGTAATGGTAGGGTAAAACCTTCTATAATGTCTCCGTCCGGCAATGCGCAAAGACTCTATCAATCAGGACGCTATTGATAAGGCGTATCTAATTTACAAGGAGAATGGTCACCAAATCGTTGACTATGACTTCTCGCATCCGCCTACCGATTACGGTCGAGGTACGGTCGAAGAGCCAGAGTCCACCAGCAAGTTGCGCGACTCCTATAACGAACTCTTGCCCGGAGGTTTTCGTAAATCCGAGTTTGACTCGATGGTTGCTCGGAAAGACCAGATTGGTAAGGAGATTGAAAACCTTCAGGCTGAGATGGTAACCTCACGCCAGCGTGGAAACTTCCAGGTCCTTCAGAACCAAATGCGTCAGATCAAAGATAAAATCAAAGAAAAAGAAAGCATCGAAGCGAAGATGGCTTCGACAAATCTGGAAGCAACTCGGAACAACATGCACAAGTCTGACGCTCACGGTTACAGCGAGTTTTCAGAAATGGAGAGCATGAGTTCTCGCATTGCCGAACTCGAAGAGATGATGAAAGAGTACATGGGGGGTTAAACCATGGCAATAAAGAGATGTACGAAAGGGAAATCCTGTGGTAACACGTGCATCGACCCCAACGAGAGATGTATTATAGAACTAGGTCCAGCAGTATCTGGTTCTTTGACAAAAGTCAAGTCCAAACTAGGTGAACAAAGAAGCGTACCTGCTGACATGAAGGCGCAGTTGGCGGGGCTTGCCGCTCCCTCCCCAAAAGCACCCGACACAGAGGCAATAATGGAAGATATCTCTCGCATTATGCGAGGGGAGGAACCTATTGGAGCCATAAAAATGGCTTCTACCAACAAGTCTATCACAGGGTCAGGAAGTGCCACTGGCAACACGGTTTGGGCCCGCCTCGACGCTGAAGGTTTCGACAAAGATTTGAAAGGAGTTCGCCGGGAAGGAGATAAGAACTACAGAGGATGGGAAGACAGTTACAAAACGGGTTCTCAAAAGATCGGTGAAGGGTCCTATGGCACTGTAATCCGTAACAGTGATGGCACACTGGTGAAACGTGGCGACATTAGCACAATGGAAGCGGCGTTGATTGGCAAACTAAGCAAAGTTGACCTCGGTCCAACATTGGTTGCTGCTGACATTAACGGACCAGGAATCAACAAAGAACTATTTGTTGACGTTCGAAGTGGGCGTATTGCCATGGGCGAGGTTCCGGGAAGACCCATGGGATCTAAAATCGCTGCAGACGGGCAAATAGGTGGCAAGAATGCTGCTGACATTTACTGGAAAGCCATGGCGGATTTACACCGGCAAGGCATAGCCCACAATGACGCACATATTGATAACATTTTAGTGGACAACACCGGTAAAGGCCGCTGGGTGGATCTAGGTCTTGCCCAGAACAGCCCAAAGGCAGCCCTTGCGGAAGCGATGGGTGTGTTTAAACCGCTCAAAGGTGGTGACGACATTACTGTCCCTGCAGGTGCACGGGGAGAAGGAAACTGGCAATCTGGTAGATGGGACGGAACGGGAGTTAAAGAAATGAACAATAAGTTCGGAGGACTTTCCTGGAAAGATTACCAACAAAGGTTCCCAGTGGCTTCCCGAGTGTGGGACAACAAAGGCAAAGTTATTCAAGAAATGGAACGACTTGGTTTAGACATTAATGAAATCAACACCATTATATCCCACGGTATACGATCTACTCCTGAAAGTTATAATAAATCAAGCGGTTTTGAACGTCTAACCGACGGTCAAGCAAAGGACCTTCTAAATACACTTTACGATGGCATCTAAAGACGATACAAAGTATAAGCAACTTATGGGAAGATACAAAGAGCTCCGAGGTAAACTCGGCCCAGACGCTCTTCCCTACTTGCTTGCGGCTCAGAAACTCGCCGAACGCGGAAACGTAAGCGAAGAGGTTATTAAAGGTATGGCATATCTATGACCGGGTAAAAGGTACTGGCGTCCTTACGCTCATACCACCTGCTCTTTAGCACATGCCAGCTGTCAAAATAGTATTCAAACGTTCCAGTGTTCTGGGGAAAAGACCTACTGGGGCAAACCTTGAACCGGGCGAAATCGGTCTAAACACGAATGGTAACGACCCTGGTCTCTTTTTCGAGGTCAATGACGGCAGTGTAGTTAAAGCGGGTCCAACAGCCTACCTTCCCGAAGCTCCCACTCAAACTCCAGCTCTGGGTGAACTCTGGGTAGACAGTGATACGAAGGCATTAAGCATAGGTAATGGGAAGGAGCAATGGCAAAAAGTCGGCGCTCCGTTTCTTGGTGGAACAAACGGACTGACCGTTTTTGTGGCCCCCGATTTCCCTAACTCCACTGACTCTCTCTCAAACGATGGGCAGACAGTCCCGTTTCTAACCATCAACCGTGCTATTTTAGAAGTAACGAAGTCAATACTTCAAGACACACTCAGCGGAATAAGCACGGGAAACAATAGATACCTTATCATGCTTGCCCCTGGGCGTCACTGTGTCGTTAATCGTCCCGGTGTTTCCGAGCAGGCTTTTGATCTTGACCTTTCGAACCCTTTCGAAGAAGTAACTCAAGAAACTCTGCGGAAGTTCAATCCAGAGGGATCAGGGGGACTTATCCTTCCGAGAGGTGTGTCGATTATTGGTTTGGACCTTAAAAAGTGCACCGTGCACCCGACATACGTTCCCAAATACACACATCCCGAGTTTCCTCCAAAATACAGGCAACAACTAGATGGTCCGATATACGAAAACGAACCCAGGTCTTCTATTTTCCGCTGGACCGGTAACACTTATGTCAGCAACTTTACTTGCCTTGACAAAATTGAAGAAAGACTAGTAACTTCTGTAAGTTCACAGGAAAACACAGGTTACGCTCTTTTTCGCTCCTCTTTTGCCCACGGTCTTGCATACAATCAATTTACCAATATTTCTTATAGTGACACAGCGGATCAAACCAATGTAACATTCAAGGCGGGCGCATATTATGTGAAACCCGTCAACTCTCACGAGTTCCTTGTGTCTCCCCAGAGTTGGGACTCAGAAATAGTCAATCCGGTAGAGGCTTCTAGCCTTCCCCCCACATTTCTCTCTGCGTACGACACTGCGAATTCAGAGTTCATTGTTTCCGACATTTATCCATACTATGTTCCAGGAGATGGCACCAGTTATGAACTTTCTGCGTACTCTCACCACCGTCTTTCTTGTCTCGGAAATGCCTCTTTACAAGAACTGAATAACTATTACGTCAAGGTTCAGAAAGCATTTCCAAATGCCTTTGCAGGCAAAGTTATTAAAAATATTGTATCGGATCCAGAAACACAAATCGTAGCACCTGCTATCAATGACTACCCTAATAACCTAACCTCAAACAGCACCGATAATAGCTCACCCTATGAGAACATGGTCAACCATAGGTCTGACTATGGAATGTCAAATGGTGACTACGACGGGAACTTAGTAACAGGGTTTAAATCCGTCATCGTTAACTCTTCCACTGCGGTCATTCTTCAAAAGGACCCTGTGGCGTATGAACTGTACTCTACTTCAAGTCAAGACTGGTTTCAACTCACTCGCCTAACCCAAGAAACTTTGGGAGGAACAACGAGCATAACTTCTGTACCCCTTCAAACACAACTTGAAAACCTCAATGAGGCAGCAATCACAGACATCCGTTATTACTACGACACACTAAAGGTGGCTGACCTTGATACAGGAGATTTAAAGAGCACCGGAATTGCGGACGTTGACAAAGATTTCCGGCATTTCGGTTTCAGATTAAGCGGTCCTAACTCATATATGCAGGCACAATCCACTTACACAATCGGCGCTGCCATCGGTTGCTGGGCAAAAGACGGAGCAATCATTTCCCTTACAAACGCCACTACCAACTTCGGTTCAGTTGCGCTCGAGTCTGAAGGTTTCTCCGGCATTGGCACACTCGGTGGGGCAAATACCATTAGTAAAGGTTTCCTGCAAAGTGGCATTTTCCGTCCTCTACGTTTGGTTCAAGAAGAGGTTGAATCTGACCGAAATAAGCGGATCATGTACTTGGGAAGCAAGGTAGTACATATAGATCAAGATCCCCTCGACCCCTCAGTTCAAAACATCTACCTTCAAAAATCCTTTGACCCCGCAGGCATTCTACCGTTCTCTCTGCTTCCAGGTTCTGCCCTGTTTGTAACCGACGGGATTTGCACATACCGTGGTTTCTTTGTAACGGATGGTTCCCCAACCTGTATACTGAGCGGCGATATTACACAAAACCCCTATTCCACGGGTGGTGGCGTCTTGCGCCTAAGAAAGTCCGATTCAACTATTCCTCGAACTGGTTCCGGATCTGTGGCTGAATCCTTGGACATTCCTTTCATTCGTCGGTTCATAGACCCGCGAAACGATACTCAAAAGTCCTACGGTTTTTACATCCAGTCAACAAACCCCACCAACCAGGCGCCTCAACGTGGTTCCGTCCTTCGTCTAAACCAAACCGGTCAAAACCTTTCCACCTCAATCAAGCGAAACTATCAGTTTGATCCGGGAAGGTTCGGAGGTATTGCACAAACCTTTACGGTTGACCTTGTTCAAACCGAACAGTATTCCCTCTCGCCAAACTTTAACTACAAGATCGCTGACTCTACCCAATCAACAAACTACGTTGCATATGCATCTCTGACTGATGCAAGCAGTCCTTGGGTACAAAGTGTGCCTTCTAATCCCGCTGATTTAACCTCTTCTTACACTCCTGTGTTTAATCCTCAGGGATCTTATGTTACTTATTCGAATAAAAACTATTACTCTGCAGAAAATAACTCTTGGCAGTCGCTGTACTATCAAACCACTTTCAATGAACTAAACGGACCTATCAAGGTGTCTCCGGATAAATCAGACTCCCCCTTTGTAATCTCCAGTGTAATCACCAAATCTGAGCGCGTTGTTGATTCTTGGCAAGGGTACGTTAAAGACCCTTACTACACTTACTACACGGAAGGTCTGCCAGAAAGTTTTAAAGAGAATCTTTCTTACATGCGCGGTGCAGTTGTCCCGTACGCTGAGTACCCGCTAGACTTCTCCTACGATGGTGACGACGGTTCTATAGACCTAGGTATTACATTCAAACGGATTGCTTCCGATGATAATACGACGGTTCTCGTGTCGGATTCCATTGTGGCTCAGTCCGGAATTGCCTCCTCCAGTCCATTCGACTCAAACCCTACGTTTGGCCGTCCCGAGGTGCTTAAACTGGACCTTCTGACCGTGCAGCAATTAATCTCTCCTCTCGAAGACGTTAGTATTCTCCAACTTTCAGACCCCGGGGTAAATGCTGTAGAGTATGTGCGAGTTATTTCGCTGAACTCCAATATAGTCAACGTGATTCGAAACGTTTACCCTGAGTACTCTCAAGGGACTTTGCCAGAAATCTGGCCGTCTGGCACGGTGGTTAAAGTCTGCGGAACTTCAGCAGACCCCGAACCTTCTGTTTACGACCCTGATTGGTCAGTAACTAAATCAACAGTGTTCCGGTTCTTCGAACTGATGGGATACTCGAGAGAACTTATTGCCCCGTTCTTAAAACCAGTGTTTACTGGTGAGCGCATCCTCCTCAACGAATCTATCCCTTTATCCCCCATCAACGGATATGCAAATAAAACCGTTGCGTGGCCAGTTGAGTTTAATACCCCTTCAACCATTGTTGCAAACACCCACACTTGGCAATACGCTGGATTTTTGGATTACTCTCGCGGTCTCCCTAAATACCAATCTAACCAGATTTCCCGGAAACTCGCTAACGATTTCCTTTCCACCCCCACTTGGGGAGGTCGGTTGACCGTAACGGGAGCTAACGAAGAAGGTCAGATCGTTCTTCAAGGTCCCCTGAAAGAAGCACTTACCGGCAGGTTCTACGAAACTGAAACTCCCATCGGTAAAGCTACATCCAAACAAACCTACCGTACCCCAGAAACCGTGGAAGTACCGAAACCTGTTCTTGTTTTCTCTGCGGACGACATTTCCGACCAGTTCGACGGTGTCACCACGGTATTCGACCTCTCTCGAGGAGGCTACGCGATTCCTGCTTCTCAGCTTTCAACAAAAGGAACATTTGTGTTCTTGGGTGGTATTGTCCAAAAAGTAGGTGACGCTTACATTGTACAAGAAGGAACCGAAGGTTTGGTCAACTCCCGAATCTCCTTCAGCGAAGCGCCACTTGAAGGGACCAGTTGCGACATTAGAATTGTTTCTTCGGATGACCAGGAACAAACGGTCGAAATTGTAAATCTGAGTTTCGACAAACCATTCGATGGCGTAAGTACTTCTTTCACATTATTGCCATCTTTACCTCAAATAAACAACCTGAACTCTTTTGTGTTCCTCTCAGGCGTTGAGCAAAACCCAACCGGAATAAATCAAACTTCCGGAGCGTACACTATCAATGATAGTGGAGAGTTCAAGAGTCTTTCTTTCATTGGCGAAGCACCTTTAGAGGGGACTCCTGTTGACACTCGCGTAATCATTACCGGGAGTCGTTACCGCAATGCAAACGTCTCAACTGTGTTTGTCAACTCTGTTGATGACATTTCACCTAGGTTTAATAGTTCTCTGAGAACTTTCGCACTGAAAGTTGACAATGTTGCTCTTGACCCAGTTAAGGTGAATGCTGAAAACATCTTTGTAAGTTTGGGTGGTGTAATGCAGGTCCCTGTAAGTCAAAAAGGAAGTCCCCTTGCCGAATTGGCATATACAGTTACCTACAGTAATGTCTCTAGAAACCTCGAAATCACTTTTGCAGTACCTCCGTTAATCGGGACAACTTGCAACATTCGGGTTATAACTTCCGACGAGTATATTACTTGTCCTATTCCCGATGGACTTGAGGATACGTTACTTAGAGACGGACCTAACGTCAACGTCAATGCTGAAAACCAAATCATCGGCATCGACCCTGGCGAAATCTAACCCCCGGGTAAAACCAAGGAACACGGCCCAGGTCTACTGGGCTTTAACGACATCTAGTCAAAATGGCAAACGCAGTACAAGTGCAAATGTTGAGGTCAGAAGTACTCAACAAACGGCCCGAACCTACAAAACTTCTGCCCGGTCAAGTGGCAGCGAACACGAATGCTGCTCAACCGGGTTTGTTCTTTGCTGACAACACGGGTACAACTCTAGTCAAGATTGGACCTTGCGCCGTAGGAGTGGACGCTCCCAATGCAGGAGCCACTGGAGACCCTGGACAACTGGGAAACACTCTGGGCGAACTTTGGTTCGACACCTCGGATAGTACCCTCAAAGTTTGGGATGGTTCTGTCTGGATGCCTTGCCGACCCCCCGCTCGAATCCTTCTTCTTGACGATATCTCCAGCACCTTTGACGGTCTTGCCAGAGAGTTTGCCCTTCAAGAAGGAGGAGTCGATGTTCCGTTCTCTCTCATCAGCGAGGACACCACGCTTGTGAACCTGGGCGGTGTCAATCAGGTGGCCGGAGAAGCATACAGCATTCAATCTTCTGGTTTGGGTTCCAAAATCGTGTACAGTGATCCCCCCGCTCCTGGAACTACGTCGGATATTCGCGTCTTTATTAATACCTGACTTGCCGGGTAAAACCAATCAATAGAAGTACAACCGGTCGTCATGGTTTTGCCCATCCCCCCGTTTAACCCATCTGATGCGATACCGAACAGCCCTTTTTACGAAATCATTACGCAAAGCAATATAGCAATTTGCTCTTCGGCTGGACCCCTTGTTGTCGGTTCTTGCCTTTGCGCCGACGTTCGCAATGCAACAATCTGCGCTCTTATATGCGGTGGGCCCGGAACTGTAACCCTGGTTGACACTGGCGATGGTCTGACAGGTGGCCCTATTACTACGAGCGGTACTATCGCTCTTTCTGCAAGCGGTGTAACTCCCGGGAGTTACTCTTTTGCTACCCTTACGGTAGATACTTATGGCAGGGTTCGTGTAGCGTCGAACGGAAGAGACGCAACCACGTCGTCTGCTGGTATTGTAGCACTTGCAACGAACTCTGAAACACTTGATGGTATTTCCGGATCGAAAGCAGTAACACCTACTGGTTTGCAGTTTAAGATCACTGATTGCGTAAGTTGTCTCGACCCTTACCGTATTGCCTCTGCATCGGCGGTAAAGTGTGCTTACGATACTGCTCTCTCTCGTGTTCCTTCCTCTGCCTATTCCGCAAAAGGCACCTTGCTCGGTGGTGGTGCTACCGCTGGTTCCTATAGTGCTCTTCCCCTTGGTGGAGACGGTCAAGTTCTGACTGCGTGTAAAGATTCTCCTTCCGGTCTGGTATGGACCTGTGGCACACCTAGCGAAGGGGGAATTCCTCTCAATTGCGTTGCGGATAAAGGCGTAATCGTCGTTGGGTCTGGTCCTTGCTTGCCTACGCCTCTATTTACTGGCAGAAACGGCACGGTTCTCACAGCTAACAGCTGTTGTCCTCTCGGTGTTGATTGGGTCCCTGTTCAACAAGTTGATTCCATTCCTTGCGCCTGCATTACAGGGAGAGGTTCCCTGATTACCGGCACCGCATCATCAACTCCTGTTGCTCTTTCCCTTGGTGGTGAAGGAGAGTACCTCCGGGTTTGCTGCTGTTGCTGCAGCGGTATTGCTTGGGGTCCTTCTCCCGCAGGTATTCCGATTTCTTGCCTCACTGGCAAAGGCGTACTGATCACTGCCACTGCCCTTGGCTGCATATATACACTTCCTGGCCCTGCTTGCGCTGGTCAGATTCTTAGCTCCACTTCCAGCACTACAGGTGCCGGTTTCGAGTGGGTGGACAACCTTGCTCTGCCGATTACGGACTACAACAAAAAAGGTCGTTTGATCGTTGGTTCTGCCAATGGTCCTTGCTGCCTCGACGTTACTTTTGACGACTACTCTCTGGTCGCTTGCTCCTCATGCCCGGAAGGTGTTGCCTGGAAGCAAGTCATCGGCGCAGGCATTCCTTGCGAGTGCTTGATCGACATAGGGTATATGATTGTCGGTTGCGGTAAGGAGCTTCCTTACTCTCTGCCCCCGGGTGCCCCTGGCGAAGTATTGACAGTGTGCAACACTGTTCCCGGCGGGGTCGTTTGGTCTGGTTCAGGTGGAAACGGTATTCCGACTGCTTGCTTGACCAAAAAAGGCGTCATCGTAGCCGGATCTGACACAAACACGCCTATATCTCTTCTCCCAGGGACTAACGGACTATTCCTTTCTGCTTGCTCTGATTGCCCTTCCGGACTGACTTGGGTTGCTGCAGGAAACTCTGGTGGTATTCCTTCTGCCTGCATCGTAGGAAAAGGCTCTCTGGTAACCGGTAGCGATGCCAATGCCCCTTTCGCTCTGCCGGTTGGCGGTGACGGACAAGTTCTTGTTGCGTGTTCGGTTTGCGACGGAGGTCTGACCTGGGTTTCTGAGGTAGGCGAAACGTATATTCCGACCGCTTGCCTCACCGGGAAGGGTGCAATCGTAACCGGCGGCGATGCTAACTCTCCCGTTGCTTTGTCTCCTGGCGGCAACGGATTGGTCCTGGTTGCTTGCTCTGACTGTACAGAGGGTCTCACCTGGGTTAGTTTCCCTGCCGAACCGGGTATCCCTTGCGCTTGCATTACAGACAAGGGAACTTTGATTTCCGGCACCAATTCAAACACTCCGGCCGCTCTTCCCGTCGGATCGAACGGCCTAGTTCTAACTGCTTGCTGTGATGCTCCCACAGGTTTGGCCTGGTGTTCGGTTAGCGTCCCAGGTGGGGGCATTCCTTGCTCCTGCCTTGTTTCAAAAGGCGCACTTGTAACTGCCACTGCCTCAGACACTCCGGCAGCATTCCCTTCTGGCGGTAACGGTCTGTTCCTTCAATCTTGCGACGCATGCCCTTGCGGTCTAACCTGGTCTAGCACAACAACTGGCACCGGTATCCCTTGTGCTTGCATCACTAAAAAAGGTGCTCTGATCTCTGGTTCGGACGCGAACGCTCCTGAGACCCTCCTTCCCGGTACAGATGGGTTGTTCCTTCAAGCTTGCTCTCTTTGCCCCTTGGGTCTCGACTGGGTTGCAGCTCCTGGTGGTGGTGGCATTCCTTGCGCCACTCTGGACAGAAAAGGCGCAATCGTCACCACCGCAACTTCAAACAACCCGGTCGCTTTGCACCCTGGTACAGATGGTCTGGTCTTGACTGCGTGCCAAGAAGCGGAATACGGACTTTGCTGGGCATCTTTTGGTGGGGACCCTGGGATCCCTTGCTCTACAATCATCGGTAAAGGCGGTCTTGTCACTGGGACCGCTTCAAGCACTCCTGTCGGTCTTGCAATTGGAAACGAAGGACAGGTTCTCAAAGTTTGTTGCGACTGCCCTCAAGGTCTTACTTGGGCTAACACTCAGGATACCGGAGGGATCCCCTCTTCGACCCTTACCCGTAAGGGTGGAATTATCGTAGCCCTCCAAGGAGACACACCGACAGAACTTCTTCCTGGCACTAACGGTCTAGTTCTAACTGCTTGCTGTGATGCTCCCACAGGTTTGGCCTGGTGTGCTTATACCTCCCCCTCGAGTATACCTACCGCCTGTATTACCGGAAAAGGTGCCATTGTAACTGGCAGCGATTCCAACTCTCCTGTTGCTCTGCCGCTTGGTGGTGAGGGTCAAGTCCTTCGCGTTTGCTGTGATTGCCCGATAGGACTGACTTGGAGCGAGGACAACTATATTCCTGAAGCTTGCCTAACTAATAAAGGTACGCTGATATCCGCTTCCGATTCAGCAATACCTGAACCGGTCCCTATTGGAGGAGAGGATGGACTAATCCTTACTGTGGATTGTAACACTCCATCTGGTCTTGCCTGGTGTAAGTCAAAAGATATTCCCCTCTCCTGTTTCCAAAACCGTGGCGAACTTCTCGTTGGGTTTGGCATAAACGAATCCGTTGCACTTCCTGTTGGAAATAACCATCAGCAACTCATCGCTTGTTGTGATGCTTGCCAAGGGGTCGCTTGGGTTGACCCACCACCAGCTGCCATTCCTTGCTGTGTGATTGGTAATTGCGGGTCACTGGTTGTTGGCTGCGGTCCTGCAGATCCTGGGTCGTTCCCGCTCGGAACAGACGGACTGGTTCTCACCGTTTGCAGAGGGTGTGATTGCGGTCTGGTATGGGCCTCTTTCCCTGGTGACCCCGGCATTCCTTGCTCAGTAATCAATGACAAAGGTGCTCTGATTACCGGTACCCTGGCCAATCAACCTGTTGCCCTGCCAGCTGGATCGGATGGTTTGGTATTGACTGCGTGCCAAGAAGCGGAAACCGGTCTTTGCTGGGCATCTTTTGGAGAGGATCCTGGCATTCCTTGCTCAGTAATCAATAAAAGAGGCACTCTTATCACTGGAGAGGTTGCAAATAATCCTCTCCCCCTAGAAGCTGGTCTAGATGGCCAGGTCCTCGCGGCTAACTCCGGAACGGGTTTGGGTCTACACTGGATCACACTCACACCTCCCGTTCCTCTCTGTACTATTACCTGCAAAGGTGTTCTGATCGCTGGAAGTGACACGAATATTGCGCTTCCTTTGGAACCTGGAGGTAACGGGCAGTTCCTTGTGGCTGATTCCGGAGCTGAGTTGGGTCTGAGTTGGTGCACTCCTGATCCTTCGATCCCTTGTAGCCTTCTGAGTGGTGCTGGCCACCTTGCTATTGGTACCCTAAATGGAGTAGAGTCCATTGGACCGGGAGAAAATTGCCAGGTTCTCGCAATCTGCAACTGCTGCACCACCACCGGTGGTGTTTACTGGAAGACAATCCCTGATGCTTCTCTGAACATTCCTTGCTCTGCCCTTAGTGAGGCCACTAAAGGCACAATCCTTGTTTCTGTCGGAACAGGTATTTGCTCTTTTGGTGTGGGCGCCCCCGGCACATACCTAAGAGCTTGCCCCGAAGTGCCCGAAGGCGTCGTATGGGAACCCGCCGTCGAGGATCTCCCCGTCAGATTCTTAGCTTGTTGTGGGTCTCTGATTACGGCAACGGATACTTGTTGTCCCGCGACCCTTTATCTTGGTGAAAACGGGCAGCAACTTACCGTTTCCGACGCTTCTCCAACCGGTTTGGATTGGGTCACTCCGGTTGCTGGCGTTCCTTGCAGCTGTTACCTTGACAAAGGAACCCTGCTCGTTGGGTTCAGTCAGTCTCAACCAGTTCCCATTCTAGCTCCTCCCTCAGAAGGACGGTATCTCCGTTATTGCTCTCAATGCTATGGAGGGGTTTTCTGGAGCGAAGACTCGATCACAGCGGCTGGACCTATTATACGAGGTGGTGTGTTCGGTTGCACGGATGATGAAACAGCATCCTTCAATACGTCTGTTGGGTGGTGCTCTCTTGACGGCGGAACAGGGTTGTGCAACAGCGCTCTAGGTTGGTTCTCCGGCGTAAACTCTGGGGCTGGCTGCGCAAACACCTCTATCGGTCATTGCTCCTTTAGTTTTTCTAGCGCTGGTGGGGCTGCTCCTTGCTTCAATACACATGTGGGTGCCCTTTCCGGTTCTTTCTACGTTGGAAACGAGCAAAC
>Ga0222718_10001811_pt1 | contig 19839 bp, 18 predicted proteins | sample C33_27DmetaG_FD_165045 | JGI IMG/M metagenome (GOLD analysis project Ga0222718, IMG submission 165045) | Estuarine water microbial communities from San Francisco Bay, California, United States - C33_27D | ecosystem: Environmental > Aquatic > Marine > Unclassified | place: USA: California... | reverse complement strand
TCGGCGTGTGATGGATATACATATGCTGTAAATGGAGCTACGGGCGAATTATTATGGAAAGCAGCAGCGGGTGAATACACTCATTCAATTATCCCTCATAAGAACAAATTCTTAGTCGAGTTTGACGGTTATGGTCATTTTGGTGAAAATGAGAGTTGGGAAATAGAAAGTGCCTTTGATTTCGTAGCTGTTATGAGTAAGAGTGGTGATATTGATGAGAAGATAAAAGTCCCTAATTATTCGGCTGGTGGAGATTTCTTGGCTGATGGGGATAAGTTGATTCTTCCAATCACCGATGGTATCGCCAAAGTGGACATGAAGACCAAATACACGCGTATCATCTACTTTCCAGATGTTCTTGAGTATGCTGAATTTCCTGATGGCTCTTTAAATAAAACAATGCCGTTGAGATACGAACCCATGCCACTTGTTTGGAAAAATCCCAGTACATCAGTGAAAACAATAAAAACGGCATGGAAACATTACGATCGTCCATCTACCGTAGTACAGTTTGAAATTTTTGATGAATGGTCTGGTCCAGAATATGCGTTTCTTATGAGTGACGAATTGATCATCGTGAGTCAAAATTTTGCTAATGTTAGAGTAATGGCAATTGGATCCGAGAAGAAGAACCAATACTACAAGACAGAGACTCCACCATTTTTCTTTAAAAGAAACCAGAACACATACTGTATTACCAATTCACATAACGGTAATATGACTTTGTTCGAGGTTAAAAAATAAGTTCAATCCTAAATTAATTAATCATGAAAATATCATCTGTAAAAGTAAATAGTAGAAAAAAAGTATTGCTAGGTATATCTGCTCTAGCCATCGCAACAGCCAGTATATTCCTACTAAATAATACCAAGAAAGAATATCACGTAGCTCCGCCATTGCAAGGAGTAGATGTTGAATTTGTAGAGTTTACCTATGAACCTGAAATAGGAGCATACTATGTAGACAATTGCTTTGGACATGAAGTCGAGATTAACGCTCACTCTTTGGTAGATGCAAATGGGAAGGAAGTTAAAGAACCAGTTAAGCTCTTATTCAGAGCGTTTAATAATGCTAAAGACATTTTCCTCTCTGGAATACCAATGGGTAGTAAATATGGTCAACTGCAAAGTGCAGGTATGTTCGAATTGAAAACAGAGACAGATAATGTATTTATTGCCAACTCTGGAGATGTAAAGGTCAAGGTGGCCTCTATGGTAAGCAATCCATCCGAGTTTAAATCTTATGTTTTTAATGATGGCGCAGGCTGGGAAGAAGTTGAGCGATTTGAAACTGTGGATAATACAACCAGGACGCAGGTGTTAGTAGAATTAGATACACTATTTGAACGTGGTAAGAGGGAATTAGATGAAAAGCAAAGAAGGAAAAAGAGAACAGAGAAGTATTTTCAGCTAGACTTTAGACACAATGATTTAGGTGGAGAGTTTGTTGGGATGAATTTAGATAATAGATTATGGGAATACGTTAAGGTCAGAGGTCAGGAAAACCCGTTTAAGAGAAAATACCAGCGCATGCTCTGGAGTAATGTTAGATTATTTAACAATAATGATGGAACGTTTACGATCAAACTTATTCGAAGTACTTTAGGTGAAAATCCAAAACAAGATGAGGTTACTTTTACTGCAAGACCAGTTTTGGATGAGGATAACTCAGAACAGGACCTTGAAAATTTGGAAAGAGCCATTGCAGAAATGGATGAATATTTTGAAGCAATAGAGAACCAACAAAGAATGTGGGCTAGGGTAGCAGAAATTCAGAACGTATTCAATCTCAACAATTGGGGTATATACAATTGTGATAAGGTAATTAACGACCCCGTTTTAGCGCAGTTTGATGTTAGTATTTCTGTACCCAACACCATGGTAAACGATGGTACAATATATGCGGTTTGTGATTCTCTAAATACCGTTATAACATACAATAGTTGGGAGTTATCTGGTCTATACATGGACTATGACAAGACAATGGATTTGATTGCCGTTAATTCAAAAGGTCAAGCTTATCAGAAAACAATAACCTGGCCGGTAAACAGGTCCGTTAAACTAGATCAAAAAATAGAAGACTTTAATAATATCATCCTTTAATAAATCTGAGTAAAATGAAAACACCAACATTAGTTTCAGCGGTATCAATTATCACAGTAATCATTATAAGTTACACCTATCTCAATAGATACAGGTTTATTGAAGAGAATACAACTATTTCTGTAAAAGGAATGGGGACCACAGATTTTACTTCAGATCGAATTGTTTGGGAAGGAAATTTTAATAGAGAAAATGAGTCATTAAAAAATGCATATGCTGAACTATCTAAAGACCGAGAAATAGTATTGAAGTTTTTAACTGAATCAGGCATTTCGAATGAGGAGATTGTCTTTGGTTCGGTATCAACTTCAGAGGTAACCAAGAATATTTATAATGATAAGGGAAACTATATCGATCAAGAGTTTCTTGGATATAAGTTAACACAAGATGTCAAAATAGAATCTTCAAACCTTGATTTAGTCGAGAGGGCTTCAAGATCAATTACTGAGGTATTGAATAATGGGGTACAATTTTATTCTGACTCGCCAAGGTATTACTACACAGGATTAAAGGATTTAAAGTTGGACTTACTCTCAAAAGCTACCGCAGATGCCAAGGCTCGAGCTTCTATTATTGCAATAGAAGCTGGAGCAGACATTGGTGAGTTGAAATCTGCAGAGATGGGAATACTACAGATTGTGGGTCAGTATTCAGATGATGACTATTCCTGGGGAGGAACATTTAATACGAGTTCTAAACTAAAAACTGCATCGATAACAATTGATTTGAGCTATGAACTGGTTAATTAAAACCCTTATTCGATATCAATTTTAATAATGGCAGGCAACACTACTTTCAATGACAGCGAATGAGCAAAGTGGGTATTATTTGATTAAATTTCATTGAACCAATTTAAAATGGATAACTCACCTTTCAAAATACTATGACTTTTTTGTTATGCATGCTTCTTTCTGTGCATGACAATTTTAACCAAAAAAATGAGTCTGGTAAATCGATTGAATTACCGCTACTAAATAAATGTTTATGAAAACCGCATTTAATGCCGTGGTCAGCAAAAAACATTTAATTATTTGGCTGATAATTAATTTCTTTTTACTCAAACTTAATACCCTTTCAGTTTTGATTTAGCTTTCTTTAGTATGCTTTGTGCCGTTCGGTCATTTGCATCATATGTAAGTGCTTTTTGGCTTGCTTCTAATGCCTCTTGATACCGGCCTAAATCATAAAGCAATTCACTGTAGTCTCTAAAAGCCCATCCTCTATTATACACACTCAACCCATCTGCGTCATTTACTGCTATTTCCAGATGCTTAAGAGCATCCATAGTTTCGCCTACTTTTTTCCTCGCTGCTCGTTGCATTTTGTTTGAGGTCAAAATAATCATCAAAAAGTGTATCATTGATGACTACTTGTGTGCTTAGTGGTGGTTGATTTCCTTTTTTAGACATGTCACTCACAAATTTAAAACTGTAGTATCTACGTTTAGAATTTACATAATATCTATACTTACCTTTAAATAACTAAAATAGCTTTGCAATTGAAGGATTTAATACTGCTGGGGTTACTTCTATCGGGTTTTTACGGTTTTGCTCAGTCAAAACAGCACTTTTTCAATTGTGCGGAGTTAAACTCTAGCGGCAGCCTCATTTTAACGTCCAACTTTCAAGTAAAAGATGCTCAGAAACCAAGAGTATATCAAAAACAGGCTTTGACAAGCGTACTGTATTCTGTATTTAACAATAGAGAATGTGGAAATCAAAATCCACTGTTAACAACATCAGAAGCACAAGAAAAATTTAGAGGTATCCAGAAAAATTTCTTCTCCAAAAAGGGCCCTTATTTATTATTCATCAATGATCAAACTTCTGGCGACATGGTGAAAGTAGAAATCAAGACGAAAGCACTTCAACAGTATTTGTTGGATCAAAAAATAATCGAAAAACTATCTCATGGATTTTAAACACGTAAAGTTCATCCTCATTAATCTGTTGTTTCTGCCGCTACTTGGCATTAGTCAGGCTAAAAAACCAACCATTATGATTTTACCCAGTGATAACTGGTGTATGCAACGATATTTCATAACTGAATTCGACAACCAAGGAACGAAGCAAAACATTCCAGACTACAAGGGCGCTTTTCAACAAGATACAGAGTTAGGGCAAGTTATTAGTAAAATTGGCGGATTAATGTCTGATCAAGGATTTCCGCTAAAAGACGCAGAACAAGAATTAAAAATCTTGGAACAACGCACTGCCGAAGACAATATGACGATGAGCACTAACAGCGGCTCTTCGTTAAGCGAAACACCACTAGATATGCTCAAGAAACGAGCAAAGGCCGACCTCATTCTTCAAATCTGGTGGAAAGTAAATAAAGAGGGTGATAATAAATCTGTTTCGTTCACCATAGATGCACTAGATAGCTACACCGGCAAAAGAGTTGCATCTGCAACTGGAAATGGCGCTCCATCTGACGAAATCATCCCGGAGCAACTGTTGAAAGCAGTGCAAGCGAATATGTCTGAGTTTCTTGGTCGACTCGACTCGTACTTCCAAGATTTATTGACAAATGGTAGAGAGGTGACCATTTTCATAAAAACCTGGGATTCTTGGTCATATAACTTAGAAGAAGAATTTGATGGTGAAATGCTCCAAGACATCATAGATAATTGGATGTATGACCATACCGTTTCTGGACGTTACAGCCTCTCAGATGCTACGGAAACCTTTATGCGATTTGAGCAAGTAAGGATACCTATTTATGATGATAAAAATAGACCAATAGACGCACGGAAATACACAAACGAACTCCGAAAATACCTAAAAAACGAACCCTATCTCATTGACAGCAAACTAATGACAAGAGGATTAGGAGAGGCCATTTTGGTACTTGGTGAAAAATAGTAGTATGAGAATAATCATTACCTTACTGCTGCTCATAGTATGCGCAGGTCATGCAAAAAGTCAAAATCTGAATGACTTTGGTAGAATTGTGCTGAACACGTTTGTACAAGAACAAAGCTCGGTGCCCGAAGAGGCAAAAAACCTTCTGAAGACAAAACTGGACCAAATAGCCACAAATTATGGCATGGCAGGATCTAATTCTAATCCTCGATTTGTGTTAACAGCGTCAGTAAATGTCATCTCAAAAGATGTCACGCCCGGCCCACCCGCGATGATCTCTGAAAACATAGAAATCACTTTCATCATTGGTGATGCCATTTCGCAGGCAAGCTTTGCCAATGCAATCATTCCATCAAAAGGAGTTGGTATCAATGAAAATAAAGCCTTAATACAGGCAATAAAAGGCATTAACCCAAACTCAACACAAGTGAAATCCTTCATTGAAAATGGTAAGACAAAAATCATAGAATACTATGCTTCGAAATGCGACTTCATATTAAAAGAAGCTGAAACGCTTGCCAACCAAGGTAGGCATGATGAAGCCATATACAATTTATCGCTTGTGCCAGATATTTGTCAAGACTGCTATTTCAAGTGCCTAGATAAACTAGCAATTATCTATCAACAGAAAATTGATAGCGATTGTCAACAAAAGCTCACTAAAGCCAACGCGATTTGGGCTGCAAAGTTAAGCCCAGAAGGTGCCGATGAAGTCAGCGAAATCATTAATACGATAGATGCCCAAGCCAACTGCCAAGAGGAAATTAAGGTGTTAAACGAACAGATTAAGGCTAAGCTAACAGCCGATGAAAAAGCACGCTGGGAGTTCAAAATGAAACAATATAGTGACCGAATTGCGGCTGAAAAAGAGGCTGTCCGTATTGCAGAACAAAAAGCTATTCGGGACGATGAATTTCGCGAAAACCAAGCTCAACGAGACCAACAATCTCAAGAAATGCAAGCCTCGCGAAATTATGAATTAGATAAACTCCGAATAAACGCATACAAGACGGTTGCTGCTGAATATGCCAGAAATCAACCTAAAACGGTGACATACAACAATATCTATTGGAGATAAAAAAGATTCCTTTTTCCTTAAACATCCATTAGAAACACCATAATATGAAGCACCTAATTTTTCTTGCACTTGCATTATTTGCGAGCACCTTATTCGCACAAAACACCAATGACGTAACCCTAACAGTAGTTGGTAGCGGTAAAACCATTGAAGAAGCCAAGACCAATGCCTTACGCTCGGCCATTGAGCAGGCTTATGGAGCATTTGTTTCTTCTAATACCGAGATCTTAAACGATGAAATAGTTAAAGACGAGATTGTCTCCATCAGCTCGGGAAACATAAAGGAGTATAAAATCCTGTCGCAATCTGAGCTAACAGAAAATTTGGTTTCGATGACTTTGAGCGCTACGGTGTCCGTATCACAACTTCAATCGTATGCTCAAAGCAAAGGTGCATCCATTGAATTTGCCGGCGGAACATTTGCCATGAATATGAAACTTCAAAAGCTAAATGAAGATGCTGAAACCGCAGCCATTAAAAACCTCTGTACTGTTTTAGATGAACTATACAAAAAGTGTTTCGACTTTAAAATAGAAGCATCTGAACCCTTATTTATTGCTGAAGACCGTTACAAAATTGAATATACTATTACCTCCACTTCTAATTCTAACTACCTGGATATTATTGAACTCGTTTACTCAACTTTAAAAGATATTTCCATGTCAAATAAAGAAATGGATTCATATACAGCTGCAGGTAAAAAAGTTTATCTAATTGGTTGGTTTAAAAATGAATTTGAAAATCCGCAATCCTGGGATAATGATGGATACAATAAGCACGGCTTCAGCAAAAATGAAGACTTCTTATATCAACTGGCAGGAACTAAGGAAGTCTTCGCATTTCGCAGCCTAATTTCAATTTCATTTCTTAGAGATCACTTCATTTCATCGAATTGTGCGCCATTTAGTTTTTCGATTATGATTAATGGTCTAGAACATTTGCTTCCAAGTTCATTTGAAAGGGATGTTTCAATTGCACTAATCCGGAATCCCGAGACTGGTCGTGGAAAAAGTGAACTTTATTATGCTCTGAGAGAAAATCAAATCTTATGGGCGATAAACGATGAATTCGGAAATCAAGGAAATATTAGGTATGATGACCGCAAATATAAAACAGGGTTCCCCGATGCACGAATCATAAGTTCAGGCTACTCTCAGCGAGCTATCGGAAATGCGAATTCATTCACTGCTGTTCCACTATGGACTGAATACACAAATCTAACCTCCACCTGTAGTAACATTATAGATTGTAATCCGACAAAGAATAATCGTTGGCTTGAGTATCGGAACCCATTAGCTAATTCAGTTGAACCAAAAGTTTATTCCATTATTATAAGTGATAAAGCTAGCTACACATTCACATCAACTTGTGTAGAATTTCTAACACTTTCAGAACTAGAAAAAATAAGCGAAATCACCGTTGAGCCTATCTATAAATAAGCCTCATTTTATATGAAACCATTCCTAAACCTATTACTCTTATCTTTTTTTACGCTCAACTTATTCGCGCAAAATACCAATGACGTAACCCTAACCGTAGTTGGTAGCGGCAAAACCATTGAAGAAGCCAAAACAAATGCCTTGCGCTCTGCCATCGAGCAGGCTTACGGAGCATTCGTTTCTTCGAATACCGAAATCCTTAATGATGAAATTGTAAAAGACGAAATCGTATCCATCAGCTCGGGAAACATCAAAGAGTTTAAAATCTTGTCGCAATCTGAGCTAACAGAAAATTTGGTTTCGATGACTTTGAGCGCTACGGTGTCCGTGTCGCAACTTCAGTCTTATGCTCAGAGTAAAGGTGCGTCCATTGAATTTGCCGGTGGAACATTTGCCATGAACATGAAACTACAAAAGCTAAATGAAGATGCGGAAACCGCAGCCATAAAAAACTTGTGTGCTGTTTTAGATGAACTATACAAAAAGTGTTTCGACTTTAAAATAGAAGCATCTGAACCCTTATTTATTGCTGAAGACCGTTACAAAATTGAATATACTATTACCTCCACTTCTAATTCTAACTACCCAGCAATTCTTGAACTCATTTACACGACTTTAAAAAACATATCAATGGAACAAGTTGAAATTGACGATTATATAAAGTCTGGAAAAAACGTCCACTCAATCGGATGTTATGATGGCGAATTAAAAAACGATCATCAATGGCTTAATGGTAATTATACGAATTACAACGATCAGAGATTCTATTCCAAACAGTGGAAAAAAGAACAAATGTGGTTCAAGCCATCTAGCAATTTGAAATCCTCAGATATTGAAAATATTAGCACTTTTTTCACATTGAGGACTGCGGGGTCTTTAAAGTTATTGAAAAATCATTTTATCTCTTCAAATGCTGCGCCTTTCTTATTTGCCATATGCATAAATGGAACACCGCTTTTTTATCCAACCATATATGAGGATCAATACAAGTTTTCTGAGCAGACGAAAGTAACTCATGGAGGTTATTGGATTATTAATGAGACCGACTATTATAAACCAGGGGGCACCGGCTTTCCGGACGTGAGAACTGTAGAAATCCAGGGCAGGGCGCTGTATTCAGGAGGGCGGACCCAAGTGAAAATTGATAATAATACTTCACATATAACAACCTATACTCCATTCTGGACTTGGTTCTTTGTAAGCTGCGCTAAAAATGAGCCAAAAGAGATTAAAACTTATTATTTAGAAAATAAAGACTCTTTTGGGAGGTTGCAGTTCCAGACAATTGATCAAATAAGAGCTCAACGATCATATCAACAAGCTAATAGCGGAATAGGATATAACAATTTCAGTCTGGTTATTAGTAATAAATCCAATTATATTTTCACATCAAAGTTCACTCAATTTTTATCTCTTATCGAACTAGAAAAAATCAGCGAAATCACCGTTGAGCCAATCTATGAATAAGTGTCACATGAAATCATTTATAATTCTTTTAGTCAGCTCTTTTTTAACGCTCAACATATGGGCACAAAACACCAATGACGTAACCCTAACCGTGGTTGGTAGCGGTAAAACCATTGAAGAAGCCAAAACCAACGCCTTGCGCTCGGCTATAGAGCAAGCCTATGGCGCTTTCGTTTCTTCTAATACCGAGATCTTAAACGATGAAATCATAAACGATGAAATTGTATCCATTAGTTCAGGAAACATCAAAGAATTCAAAATCCTCTCGCAATCTGAGCTAACAGAAGATTTGGTCTCTATGACTTTGAGCGCTACGGTGTCAGTATCGCAACTTCAGTCTTATGCTCAAAGCAAAGGAGCTACGGTGGAGTTTGCGGGTGGGACTGTTGCAATGAATGCTATTTTAACCAATCTAAATATCGAGTCAGAATATATCGCGATTAAAAATCTTTGTGCTGTCTTGGAAGATTTACTATCAAAGTCACTGGACTTTTCATTAAACGTTGAAGACACCAAATGCGGAGAAAAAGACTGTACCGTTACATTTAAAATTGATGTTTCTGTTAATTCCAATATCGATTTATTTTATCAACTTTTCGAGGAAACACTTGGTGAAATTGGAATGTCCTCGTCCGAGATGAGTTTATTTAAAAAAAACAACCGAAAAACATTTTTAATAATGTTTGGTGAGAGTAACAAAGGGTTTCCTAGAATTAAATCAACCTACTATTTAAGAAACCTAAAATCAGTTAACATGATTAACAGTCTTCTTTTTCAATCTCGCTCATTTCCTTTCAATATTAGAATTAACAACAATCAAAATCTTGCCAACATTCGGCCGGCCTATGATTGCTACGAATGCTTTTATATAAATGAAAACATGAACGTTCTGATAAATAGAAGTCATTTCTTGTTAAATGGTTTGGAAGGACAAGAATTAATTTTTCGAACGGACAATGCCGCGAGCACAGTTTTTCCATGTGCAGGTTATTATGGTATTAACAGAATTGACATTCGTATGGTGAATTCTGAGAAATTTAACCTCAATAAAGGGGATATATTTCTCTTAAAATCACCAACAACAAAAAATACAAATTATGGTGTTTTATACACGACCCAATCGTTCTCCCTTTCTCAAATGCAGCAAATAAGCAGCTTTGAAATAATTAACATGAATTTACAATGAGACATCCTTGGCTAAATAAATACCCCATTCCAAAAAGATTCAAAGTATCTTATATTGGGTACGCATCCACCTATGCCTTATTGTGGGAAACTAGATTTCTTTTATGGCAATATGAGTGAGTTTTGGCGTTTTTTAGATGGTGTTTATCCCGGTCAACGTTTATATAATGATGGTTGTCCAAAACTAGAAGACATCATTCGTTTTCTTGCCAAATTAAAAATGGGAATTTCTGATTTAGTGGAGGAAACAGATGGTAAGCCTTTTAGCACTGACAATGATATGCGTTGGACAAAGCTCAACAGCTGTCTATCGAAAGAACTAGAAAATAGCCAGATTAAAACCATCTATTTTACAAGCTTTAGTGGACAAAACAGCGCGCTAAGCTTATTTAAAAAATGGCTTAAAGAAAATGGGTTCAACGAAGTAAGAATTCCTGATGCTAGTCAATGGAGAAAGACCGGATACGAAATTTCCCTCTTCAACCGCATGTTTAAACTTGAATTATTGTTTTCGCCATCTCCTACAGCCAGAAGAAGCGGAAACCGAATTAAAGAATTCCAAAATTGGAGGTTGACCAATCCAAAAGGTGATTTCGATGCTTTCAGGATTGCTTGGTACAAATCTAAACTACTGAAATTATGAAAGCGCTTTTTCTTACACTCTTTTGTTTTTCATCATTTTATGGGCACTCCCAATCATTCAACGAAGACAAGGTTGCCTTTTCAAACTACATCCAGCGGATGTACAAATTCAAGCCGTTTGAAGGGGTGAAAATCGTAGAAGACTATGAGGATGCTTATTTGATTTCGGTTTTGTCTTTGCCCATGGATAAATATCCAAATCAATCTATGATGATGCGTGTGGCAGATGTGAAAGCACAAAGCCAAGCAAGCACTTTTCTTAATGGCTCAAATATTACCATGGATATGGTGATGTCTACATCAGAAACTGAAACACCAGACGGTGTAAAATCTTCTACTGTAACCATGATAGAAAGTATCAAACAAAACGCATCTGGCTTTGTAAAAGCATTGGAGCTGCTCAGCAATTTCGAAATAGATAACGGTGAGCGAATGCTTTTTATCTACATGAAAAAGATGGATTGAGGAATTTCATCTTAAACATTAAATGATAAACGACAAGAATTTACAAATTCTTCAAATCGTGCTCGGCATTTTGTTGCCACTTTTATTATTGACTATCGTGCAAAAACATAAAAAATATATTGAGAGAATTAACTTTTGCATCTGTCTAAATTCACTGATGCTCCTAATAATAGGAGTGATATGATGGTGTGTCTCATAACCTTGTTTCACTCAAAACTTTTCTTTTCCTTGTAGGCTAAGGCTTGCATCTCTTGCTACTCAGCTTATCAAAGACCGTTCAATTTCGTAGGCTGTTATGCTTTCGGCTCTTTGTATTTGTTGGGTAAGTTTCAAATATTTTTTGGTTGGCTTTCCTGCATAGGTCTTGCGTAAGCTATGCGCTCCTATTGTAATTCTCTGGCCTTAAAGTTTACCTTCTTGCTTAGCAGCTTCGTGTTCCTGTTTAAACGCTCTCTGGATACGCCTACTTAAGCATCCTTGTAGATATGCTTTACCATTGTTATGAATCAGTAAACTTTCGTCATTATCAACCGCATTCGCGTATAGACTATTAAACAAACTCTGCTTGAGTCAGTAATAGTTATAGTACGCCTTGTCTTCAATCACTTCGTTTTATTAATTCGACCTTAATGCACTTGCATTGCATCTGCATAGCGCTTGCATAGCAGATGCATACATCAGGGTGTTATTTAAAACCGTTTTCTGTGCGTTTTTTGAATGTTTGTTTTGTAGTGGTTACTTTCCAATACAGAAGTTGCTGAAGATATTACCTAAGAGATCTTCGGTGGTAACTTCACCAGTTATGGCTCCTAGGTGATGAAGAGCCTCTCTAATGTCAGCTGCGACTAGGTCACCTGAAATATTTGACTCAACAGCCGACTTGGCTCTTTCCAGGGCTTTCTGTGTCGCCTCAAGTTCGGCAATATGTCTTGCACTGGTCACAATGATATCGTCTGAACTTGCTTGTCCAATCACCTTATTATAAAGATGAGATTCAATTAAACTTACCGAAGAACGGCTATTTGCAATCACACCAAAAACATCAAACGATTCCCCTTCAACGTGAATAGCAGAGAATTTCAAAGGAACTAGGTCTGTTTTATTTCCTACAATCAAAAGGCCTTGATCCCTTGGGTCAATGTGTTCAACAATGCCTTTAACTTCATTTCTGACGATGTCTTCTGCTGATCCCGACTGAAATAAGTAAATGATAATCTGTGCTTTGCGAATACTATCATAGCTTCTTTTGATGCCAATAGATTCAATCTGGTCTGTGGTATCGCGCAATCCAGCCGTATCAATGAACCTAAACTTGACCCCGTTAATCGTACATATATCCTCAATGGTATCACGCGTTGTGCCTGCAATGTCAGATACTATCGCCCGCTCTTCACCTACAAGCGTATTAAGCAGTGTGCTCTTACCAACATTGGGTTTACCCACAATAGCTACAGATACACCGTGCTTAATTGCATTGCCGAGCTTGAATGATTCTACAAGGGATACTGACCGTTCCAAAATTTGATCAATTAAGACGGTCAATTCTTCCCGATTAGCGAATTCGACATCTTCCTCAGAAAAGTCAAGTTCCAACTCTATCAGGCTGGCAAAGTCCAGAAGCCTTTGCCTCATAACCTGTATTTGATCAGATACACCTCCGCGCATTTGATTTATTGCGGCCTTGTGCTGCGATCTGTTTTCGGAGTTAATTACTTCTGCAACTGCCTCTGCCTGACTCAAATCCATCTTACCATTCAGGAAGGCTCGCTTTGTAAACTCTCCCGGCTGCGCCATATGGGCTCCTTTTGTGATAAGTGCATTTAAAGCAGAAGTCAGAATGTAGCTAGATCCGTGAAATGAGATTTCGACCACATCTTCACCCGTATATGATTTAGGTCCATAGTAAGCAACCACCACCACCTCATCCAATACCTTACCGTCAATCATGAATGAAGCAAACACGGCTTTTCGAGCTGGAAGACTTTTTTTACTCAGGCTTAGGCAAGTGAGCGCGATGGTGATGGAGTCCTCACCTGACATCCTCAATACACCAATGGCGCCTTCGCCTTTAGGGGTACTAAGTGCAACAATAGTATTTGTCGATTCCATCATAGTGTGCGAATGTACTTTTGCCTAATCAAATGATTTCAAGATCAACATACTTCCTTTTATTCATTTTCTTGAGCTTGGCTTTAATCGCTTGCGAAAGTGAATCGACCCAAGTTGAGTATCACGCTTCCAATTTTGAAATCATTGAACCAATCCGCGACATTCTTGAGCATGAAGACAGCGTGCTTCTTGTCGGGGGAGATGATAAAGGTTTTATAGCAACTTCAGGATTGGATATGGCGAAAATTGCGCTAGGATCGAAGCGGTTTGGGCAGCCAATTTATTCTGCCGCTTATTTCAACAATCACTGGTATTTGGGTATGGCAAACGCTTCTTTTCAGCGAGGTACAACCCTTAATTCAATCTCTCCACTCTACATTGAACGTCAAAACTGGATAGGCACGGAGTACCAGCATCAGGTGCGGAAAATGGTATCTACAGATAGTCAAATGTTTGCCATAGTTGGAGGTAAGCTCGCTTTTGGGGTGGTCTATTCGATGGATACAATTCAGCCCGATTGGAATCCTTATTTGATTGAAAATGAGCTTAGAGCACTATCTGTATTGGAAGAAGATGGTAGCGTTCATGTTTGGGTTGGTGGGAATGGAGTCATGCTAAAGAAGGAGCTTGGAAGTGAATGGAGAAGGTTAAATGTCAAAGAAGGCTTTATATCAGCGATCCATTTTTTCAATTTGAACGATGGGCTTGCAGTTACTTATGACGGTGAGATTCTTAGGACTTCAGATGGGGGTGAATCATGGGATACCAAAATGAAAGCGAACGGTAAAAAAGGGGTGAATGGACTTAAGTTCTTTTCTAATATCGGGGTGATAGCGGCTAATAGCGGACATTTTGCCATATCCACCGACAATGGCAACACATGGGGTTGGTATGAGCTTAGTCAGGCCGATCTGGACATTTATGATGCATACCTCTCGCACGGAAAACTATGGCTTGGAACCTCAGCAGGCTTGGGTTATGTAATGCTCAACGATTTGATATAACCCATCCCGCTCCAAATTCTAAGAAATCTGCTTGGCCAAAATTGGATTTGATACCGGCTTGCACATACCAGTTGTTTTCATGTTTCCATGGGTGTCTGAGGTAATAACGAATAGCAAACCTTCCGGGCACATAGCGTTTTATGGTATTGCCGGTGGTGGCAAGTTCAATTTTACCTACTTGATTGCCTAAGGTCGGATTATAAAGATTAATACCACCATTAATTATTAGGCTGAGACGATTGTAAATGTATTCGTGGCCAAACATCAGCATCAGTGCGGTAGAGCCTAAGGCTCGATTCGATGCTGGCTGCCATTCCTGCGTACTGTTAAGTAACCAATAGTATTCATCGTAATATCCTTCAAGCGCAATACTGATGCGGTGGATGTTTTTAATTCGATAGCCTACGCCAAGTGTGATCAATTGTTTTGAATAGTAACCACCGTTTACAGGCCTAGTTGTAGTACCTCCCTCATTTACACCATATCCGATACCAATAATTGGGCTGAGGCTGTTTTTAATTGACGAAATCGGATCGCTTTGGCCGTGATTCTCTAGGTTGTCATCATTACTAAATCTATACACCAAACTAAGCGAACCCAAAAATGCATTCATACCAACATTGGGTAGAGCTGTATGTCCATTTGAACTATGCCAAATACTTGCTTCTGCGCCAATATGCAATTGATCTGAAAACGAGTAGCCCGCCCCCAATGCTAAGGTCATAAGTGCCGAGAAATGGGATCCGACAACGATGTTCTGCGGGTTGTCTATCACATCAAATGGTCGGTTATTATAAGTAACTCCTGGACGAAATGTTTGTGTGAAGTAAATGCCGGAGTTTGTTTCTTGGGTCCAATGCATTTCATATTGCAGTCCGATACCATAGCCCAGGACTTGACGATTACCAAGATCTCCATATGATAAACAGAACCCAGTTTTTGGACGGTAGAATGCTTCACTTGCAGGAGTGCTTTTCAGCGAGCGATAGGAGAAGGATGATCCATAGTACAGACCGCGATCTGGAAAGTTTGAATAGATATTTAGAACCTGCCCAGCTAAGGCAGATTGTGATATTTCAATCAAACTTGTCCTTTGGCTCAAGGCTTTTCCTGTAGTGAGTATTGAGGCTAGAAGGAGATATTTAATCAAACTGCGCATCCAGTGCAAAAGAGGGATTATATTCTTTATGTTGAAATTAGCACAGTGAAGATTAGCAGTCTATTCATGGCTTGAATACATGCCTTGGTATTTTTCATGCCGAGGCTTTTTTATTGCTGGGTTTCAAACTTTACATTTGACGAAAATTATCCGATCAAAATGAGTGTACTAGTCAATAAAAATTCAAAGGTTATCGTCCAGGGGTTTACTGGTAGTGAGGGAACGTTTCACGCTGAGCAAATGATTGCTTACGGAACGAATGTAGTTGGTGGAGTCACCCCAAACAAAGGAGGACAAACTCATCTAGATAAGCCTGTTTTCAATACTGTGCACGATGCAGTTAAGAATACGGGCGCTGACGTTAGTATCATTTTTGTTCCACCAGCTTTTGCCGCTGATGCCATTATGGAGGCAGCCGAGGCGGGTATCAAAGTTATTGTGGCGATCACCGAGGGTATTCCTGTGAATGATATGGTGAAAGTGAAATCATACCTAGCCACTCGAGATTGTCGATTAATCGGGCCGAATTGCCCTGGAGTGATTACTCCAGGTGAAGCGAAAGTGGGCATCATGCCGGGTTTTGTTTTCAAACCAGGCCGTATTGGTATCGTATCTAAATCAGGTACGTTGACTTACGAAGCAGCAGACCAAGTGGTGAAAGCGGGAATGGGCGTTTCAACTGCCATCGGAATTGGTGGTGACCCAATCATTGGAACCACGACTAAAGAAGCGGTGGAGCTTTTAATGAGTGACCCTGAAACAGATGCGATTGTGATGATCGGTGAAATCGGAGGTAACCTCGAAGCACAAGCTGCTAATTGGATAAAAGACAATGGAAACAAAAAGCCAGTGGTTGGCTTTATCGCTGGACAAACCGCACCCAAGGGTCGAACCATGGGCCACGCAGGCGCCATCGTAGGTGGGGCAGAGGATACTGCAGAGGCCAAGATGGCTATCATGCGTGATTGTGGGCTACACGTGGCTGAGTCTCCTGCTTCGATCGGTAAAATCATGGCCGAAGTAATGGGCGTTACTGCTTAACAAAAAGCTCTAAGATTTATAAGTAAAGGTCAATCCATAGAGTGGCCTTTTTTTTATACCAACAAAAGCCATCCAAAAAGCGAGATGAATAGGGTCGCGATCACATTCAACCAAAAACCGGCCTTCACCATTTGATCAACTCGGAGTAAACCGCTTGAATAAACGATGGCATTAGGTGGTGTGCTGATTGGCATCATAAAAGCACAGCTCGCAGCAAAGGTTACGGGCAGCGCCAGCGCCAAAACAGGCACCTCAAGCTGTTCCGCAATTCCAAAGACCACGGGCAGCAGAACCGTGACTAACGCCACATTGCTCATGATCTCTGTCAAGAAGATTGAAAGCAGAACCAATGGAATTATGAGCATAATGCCATTGCTTGGGGATTGTGACACAATAACCTTTGCGATCAAATCAATTAATCCAACTTGATCAAGCCCAGCCGCCAATGCCAAACCACCTCCGAATAAAATTATGATGCCCCAAGGCAAATTTTTAGTGTCTTTCCAGTGAAGTAGAAACTTGCCTTTGCTGAGTTGCTCAGGAACCATAAACATCAAGAGTCCTCCTGCCATAGCCACTGTGGTGTTCGACAGCACTTTTTCACCAATCAATTCATTGATCTGGCTTAAAAAAATCCAACCAAATACAGTGATGCCGAAAACAGCGATTACCAGTCGTTCTGCTAGGCTGGGCGAACCCAATGCTTTCCATTTTTCTTCAAGCATACCAGCCAGTCCATGGATGGGTTTGCTCCCTACTGGAAACAATACTTTAACCATGGTGAGATAGGCTCCTGCTAAAAGTGTGATCCCAAGTGGAACGCCATAGCCTAGCCAAGAAGCAAACGAAATTTCGGTTCCGGTAAACTCCAATTGGTAAGCAGCAAATACTAAGTTGGGTGGTGTGCCAATCAGTGTCATTATTCCGCCAATATTGGCCGAAAAGGCGATCGTGAGCATAAGCAATATGGAGAAACGACTGGATTCCTTTTCTGTGAGCCCGGACGCGGATACCAAACGCGTAATGGAGATGCCAATCGGAAGCATCATGACAGCGGTGGCCGTATTGCTAATCCACATGGCAATGAGCGCTGTCGCCAACATGGTGCCCAGAATTACGTTAGCGGGTTTTGTACCTGTAAGGCGTAGTAATCCATAAGCTATGCGTTTGTGCACGTGATGTTTCTCCAACGCGAGCGCGATCAGGAATCCGCCAAAAAACAGAAATACTATTGGGCTAGCATAAGGTGCAAAGGTGTCCTTAAGGGGCATGATTCCAAGGGTAGGGAAGAGCACCATCGGAATCATGGCAGTAATGTAGATCGGAAATACTTCCAGTACCCACCAAATGATCATCCAAACAGCAATAGCGAGCATTTTAGATTGCTGCTCCTCTAATCCAAAACCAAAGGTTAAGATCAATGTGAAGCCAATAGGTCCACCTAATAATCCGAGGAAGCGATGCTTTTGCACGGTCCGAATATAGGTGTGAAACCAGGGTGAAATGAAAAAGGCCACCCGTTAAGGTAGCCTTCGCCATTGTTGATAGAGCTGATTAATTCAGAATAAGCCTTCGAACCATCGATGCGTGGTCGTTTTGAAGCATTACGTTATATACTCCAGCGCCCAGTTCGCTTAAGTCGATGCTCGTCTGGTTAGCATTGATTGGAGCTTCAAACAAAATTCTTCCTTGCATGTCCAAGACAGTTACGCGTTCCGAGCCGATGAGTTTCATTACTTCGAGCGTAAAGAAGCCATCGTTTGGATTGGGATAGATGTTAATCGCGTTTCTTTCCAACTCATTGATGCCTACAAGGTCAATGGAAACATCGGTGGTGCTGTTGGCGGTACAACCAAACGGATCGGTTTTAGTTACCATCACCTGCCCGTCAGGACCAGCCTTCCATAGAATTTCAGCGCTGTTGGATGTAGTGGATAACACCTCGCCACCAACGGCTTCCCATGCAAACGAAGTGTTCACATCTAGGGTGGCTGCGTAAGTATAGGTGGACCAACCAACAGGTGTTCTACTGCCCGTGACCGTGCCGATGGTAGGTGGATCAAACACCCGATTCTCGGCAAGGGTTATGGTGTATTCAGCGGTGGTGTTATTTGCATCGGTCACCGTAACGGTATAGTCTCCCGGAGCCAGACCATCAAGATCTTCGGTGGTGGCTCCATTGCTCCACAAGAAGGTAAAAGGCGGTGTGCCTGTCCAAACAGATGCATCAATGAGTCCGTTGTCATTTTGCTTACAGGTTACATCCCGTGTAAAGAACTCCAAACTCACCTGGTCGGGATCTTCTGGCGCCACGTAGAGTGTGTTAATCGCGGTGTTGGTTATGATGGGTGCGTTCCAATCGAAATAGATGTAAGCGGTGTTTTCAATCGAAGTTCCGATGGGCAAGTTTGGTTTCAGATCAAATTCGAAATCGATATACCCTTTGGAACCTTCGGGATCGCTTGCACTATCGGGCAAGAATATCTGGGTGAAATCAAATCGTACGATTCGATTATCTAAATTTTTGAAACTGAAAAGCTCATCATGGGAAGTACCGTAAATACGCATACTGCTTAAGTCAAAATGCTCGCTTATGGTGTCGATGATGTAGATGTTCTGCGCAGGTGCCGTTCCCGTATTTTGGAAATTTACCCGGTAGCTGATGGTACGTGTGGAAGTATCAACCCTGCCCAACGGTCCAATTCCCGTTGGGAGGTTGATTTTGTTGTTTGGATCGTAAGCCACGTTCACTTCGCGACAGTATTCTGCGGTATTGTTGGCCGGAATGGTGTCGTTGTTCTTTAGCGCAATCTCTGCAGTTAAGCAGGCAGAATCGCCTAGTTGCACTGTGGTATCTGTCAATGTAACAATCTTAAATGTTTGGCTATAACCGTAGTTATATCCGCTATTAGATGACTGCGTGTAGTTAAAATACCAGGATATTTCACCTCCATTTACTACATCTGGATTGGGTGTGCCGGCTGCTGGTGCAACATAACTCACAACACTGGTATCAAGTATAATGGTAAGTGTGTCCGGGCTAGGAATTGAGCCACACCCCCATACGTAAGCACTTGCTCGTGCCCAGCCATTCGCTCCCGCTAATCCAATGAATGCATTTGAGTATACTCTTGAATCGATTTGGTTGTTTATACAGTCCATCCCAAAGTTGAATGATTGGTTGACATTCGAATTAAAGGTGTAGGAGCCAGCGGCTGGACAAACTGTGGCTAGTCCATACCATGCAGAAGCTTCAATATCGAGGTTGTTTTGACCTGAAGGAA
>Ga0222718_10001805_pt1 | contig 19892 bp, 35 predicted proteins | sample C33_27DmetaG_FD_165045 | JGI IMG/M metagenome (GOLD analysis project Ga0222718, IMG submission 165045) | Estuarine water microbial communities from San Francisco Bay, California, United States - C33_27D | ecosystem: Environmental > Aquatic > Marine > Unclassified | place: USA: California... | reverse complement strand
AAATTAGAGCTTGCGGCAGACTTGTCTGGCATCCAGCTGGACACGCTGGCGCGAGGTGTGCGAACTCTCAACAAGGGGATGGTTGACTTTGTTGAGGAAGGAACCGGCGAAGCAAAGGACGCTTTTGAGCGTCTGGGCGTGAGTGCTGATGATTTGCGCGGCGTGATGGGCGACCAGTTCAAGGTTCTGGAGCTTGTGGCTGATAGGCTGCAAACTGTTGAGAACAGCGCACTGCGGTCGTCTATCGCACAAGAACTCTTTGGGGGCCGGGCATCTGAACTGCTGCTGGTTCTTGAAGAAGGCGCAGAAGGTCTGGCGAGGATTTCTCAAGAGGCGCAGGACTTTGGTCTGGTTCTGTCAACTGCCACCGCCCGGAATGTTGAAGAAGCAAATGACGCTTTCACTCGGCTCGGTTCTTTGTTCAAGGGTCTGCGCGATACGCTGGTTGGCGCACTGGCCCCTGCTTTTCAATTCATTGCTGATACAATCAGGAAAAAGGTTCTGGTCGCAATTCAAGAAGCGGGCGGTGTTGAAAAATTTGGCAAATCTCTGGCTATCAGCATCATAACTATTTTTCAAAAGGCGTTTCAGGCGATTGTTAATTTTTCAAACTCTGTCGGTCGGCAATTCAACAGGCTGCTTGATTTTGTCAGAGAGGTTGCTGATGCAATAAATATTGATCTTGATCCGGCCCTGAAAAAGCTAGAGTTTGTGCCATTCAGGGATATGACCACTATTTTCGATGACCTTATTAAAAGCGTAGATAGCACAACAAACAGTGTTATGAAAATGGGTTCTGCCGGGAGTGAATCGGGCGAGGATGTTGATGAGGCGATGAAAAAAGTCTTGATGACTATGAAGGATGTCAGATTTCGCGGCATCAATTCGCTTGAGGACGCTCTTGTTGGTGTGGCTACCCGGACGACCACTGTGACAGATGCTTTCAGGTCGATGGCACGATCAATCATAGCCGATTTGGCGCGGATTGCTATTCAGCAACAAATCACTGGCCCGCTGGCGCAGCTGATGGGCTTCACAGTTCCCGGTCTGTCCGGCAAGGCAGCTGGTAAAGCAATCGGCGGGCCTGTCCAGCGAGGTCAGCCCTATTTGGTTGGCGAGAGGGGGCCGGAGATGTTTGTTCCTGCCCGCAGCGGCTCTATAATTCCAAACGGCGACATGACTGGCGGCGGTGTAGTGGTCAATCAGAGCATCAATATCTCGACCGGCGTATCTGCCACAGTTCGGTCTGAAATTGCCTCATTGTTGCCACAAATCGCAGAGGCCAGCAAAGCGGCTGTTCTGGATGCCCGCCGCCGGGGTGGTTCATTCTCAGCGGCATTTTCATGAGGTAAAAAAATGGCTATTTCCTATCCTCTTGCCCTGCCCACAGCCACCGGGATCGCAAATGTGAACCTGCGGGCCTCAAACGCGGTCGCAATCTCTGAAAGCCCGTTCACCTTCAAGCAACAGGTCATCGCGCACACTGGACAGCGGTGGGAAGCAGATATCACCCTACCGCCTATGAAGCGAGCAAACGCAGAGGTCTGGCTGTCTTTTTTGCTGTCTCTGGGCGGCGCAAAGGGGACTTTCCTGCTGGGCGATCCTAATGCAGCCACCCCGCAGGGCAGCGCGTCCAGCACACCCGGAACACCTGTGGTCAATGGTGCGGGTCAGACCGGGGACAGTCTCGCTATTGATGGATTGCCGACCAGTGCCACAGGCTATCTTAAGGCGGGCGATTATATCCAGCTGGGCGGTGGTTCTAGCGCGACATTGCACAAGGTTCTTGCTGATGTGGACACCAACGGCAGCGGTCAGGCAACTCTTGATTTGTGGCCCTATATTCGCTCGGCCCCGGACGATAACGCGACTGTGGTGGTGAGCAGCGCAAAGGGTGTTTTCCGGCTGCTGTCAAATGCGTCTGATTGGAACATCAACAGCGCATCTTTTTACGGGATCAGCTTTAGTGCGGTGGAGGCGGTCACATGAGCCGGTCGCTTACAGATGGCATTCTTAGCGTTTTGTCAGCCGCAGAAATCCAGCCGTTTTTTGCGGTTGAATTATTTTTTGATACGACCAGCTTGCGAATGTGGACAGGGCTGGGCGATTTGGTCATCGAAGGCACAGTTTATACCGGCACTGGTCAGCTGTTGCAGCTGTCAGAAATCTCTGAAACCGCAGAAATAGCCGCAACAGGCGCGAACCTGACCCTATCCGGCATCCCCAGCGAACTGCTGTCTCTGGCTCTGTCTGAGCCGTATCAGGGGCGGCTGTGCAAGATTTACTTTGGGGCGATCGATGCCAACCGGGTTTATCTGGTCGATGAAGCGGGCGATTACATTCTGGCAGAGGATACCAGCCGCATTGACATCGGTGCGGGCGACCCGGACGGGATTGTAGAGGTGTTCAGCGGCTATATGGATCAGATGAACATCGAAGAAGGCCCGGAGACATCCACTATTGCGATGTCGGTCGAGAGCAAACTGATTGATTTGGAGCGTTCCCGCATCCGGCGTTATACAGACCAGAGCCAGAAGGCCCGCTATCCGAATGACCGGGGCTTTGAGTTTGTTGAGGACTTGCAAGACAAACAGTTCAACTGGGGCCGGGGATGAAGCTGCAAAACTGGGAACTGCGGCTGGCGCAATATTTTGACGACATCAGGCATGAGCCTTTTGAGTGGGGTCTGCATGATTGCCTGAAATTTGCCGATGGCGCGATTGAAGCGCAGACCGGGGAGCTTATTTTTACTGATTGGTATGGTCGATACAAAACAGAGTGGGGCTGTCTGCTGAATTATCGGCGGCAATTACGCCGGACGGGTTTTTGTGATATTATAGAGGCTGTAGATAGCCGTTTAAGCCGCTTTTCTGGCAAGATACCGCCCAGAGGTAGTATCATAGGCCGGAAGGCCGAACCGATGATTACTGGCCTAATTTTAGGGGTGGTAATCAGCAACAAAGCGGTGTTTTTGAGCGAGGATGGCTTGCAGTTTGTGAGCATAATGCCGGGTGATATTTTCTGGAGCGTAGAATGAGCAAGCGGTTCCTCTTACAAGCTGGCACTTTCCTGTCATCGACCCTGCTCATCACTTTTGCCCCGCAAGCAGCTGAAGCCGGGCCTATCGTTTTGTCGGCAGCGGTAAGCGCGGCTGCATCGACCGCTTTAGCCTATGCCACCAGCGCAATCACTGGAAGCGTCTTAGCCTATGCTGCAAATTCATTCTTTTTGTCAGCTGCCGCCGGTTATGCCCTGAATGCTCTAAGTCCGAAACCGAAGGGGCCGACACAGCCAGCACAAAGCGCGATACTGGTCAGCGGCGTGTCCCCGGCATCAGATCATGCTATCATTTACGGAAAAACGCGGGTCGGCGGGGTGATTGTCTATAAGGAAGCGACCGACAATAATAAGTTCCTGCATATTGTGGTCGCTCTGGCCGGTCATGAGATTGAGGAAATTGAAACTGTATATCTGAATGATGAGGCATTAACGCTCGATGGTGACGGGTTTGCGACCGCCCCGTCAAAATATAACGGGCTGGTTCGGATCAATAAGCATAACGGCAGCGCGACACAGGCGGCAGATGCAGACCTGATTACCGAAAGCGCGGGCTTGTGGACTGCGGATCACCGCTTGCAGGGTGTGGCCTATCTTTATGCCCGGCTAGAGTTTAATGCGGATGCCTTCCCGAATGGTGAGCCAAATATCACAGCGGTGGTCAAGGGTAAGAAAGTTTATAATCCAAACACTGAAACAACCAGCTGGACGGACAACGCGGCTCTGTGCTTGCGCGATTATCTGGTGAGCGATTACGGGCTGAATGCAGAGGTTTCAGAGATTGATGAAACGCTGTTCATTTCGGCGGCGAATGTTTGCGATGAGAGCGTGACGCTGGCTGCTGGGGGGACAGAAAGCCGATACACGACAAACGGCTCTTTCAGCACATCCTCGAAACCGAAAGACGCTATTGACGCGCTGTTGCGGTCGATGGGCGGGATGATTTGGTATGCTCAAGGCAAGTGGCGCGTGAAGGCGGCATCTTATACGACCCCGACCCTTGTCTTTGATGAGGATGATTTGCGGTCAGGCGTGACCATCCAGACCCGGCATTCCCGGCGTGACAATTTCAATATCGTCCGGGGAACATTCCGGGGGGCTGAGAGCAACTGGCAGACATCTGATTTCCCAGAGGTCAAGTCCACCACCTTTATCTCTGTGGACGGGGGCGATGAAAGCGCAATCGACCTTGATCTGGGCTTTAGCTCATCAGCAGCCACCGCCCAAAGAATAGCTAAAATAGCTCTTTATAGGAACCGGGAGCAGCTTACTATCTCTGCCGCTTTCGGAATGCGCGGCTTTCAGGTGCAGGTAGGCGATATCATCAAGTTCACAAACACGCGGGCCGGGTTCAGTGAAAAGCCTTTTGAGGTGATAAACTGGACTTTTGTGCCGACCAATGAGGGCAGTCTTGAGACCCGGATGACCTTGCGCGAAATCAGCAGCGCGGTCTTTGATTGGGATGCAGAGGAAACCGCTTTTGAGCAGAACAATACCACACTGGCCGATCCCTTTGATGTTCCGCCGATTGGCCTTGCAATCACATCAGAGGCGCGGGTTATCAATGAGCATTTGACTAATGTCATTCTAGCCACTGTGACCAGCGATGCCCCGGAGCGAATTGACCAGATTGAGGTTCAATTCAAGAAATCATCAGCTACAGATTACGCCTCTGCTGGTTTCGGTGATTTGGGCGTGTTTGAGGTTCTGGATGTCGAGGATGCTGATTATGATATCCGGGCGAGGGCAATCAATACTTTCGGCATCAAGGGTGATTTCCTGACCCGCAGTAATGTCACTGTGGCTGGGTTGGCTGACCCGCCTGAAGATGTGACCGATTTCAGCTTCAATGTGACCTCTGCCGGGATACATCTAGAGTGGACAGCGGTGGGCGATCTTGATCTGTCCTTTTACCGCATTAGACACGCTGCGGCAGAGACCGGGGTGACATTTGCCAATGCGACCACTGCGGTGAACAAGGTGGCCCGTCCCGGCAACAGCGTGACAGTGCCGCCGCGTTCTGGGACTTATTTGATAAAGGCGTATGACAAATCTGGGAACCAATCGGTCAATGCGACCAGTGTGGTTGTGCGGGCTGAAGATTTGGATGTGTTTGCGAATGAGCAGACGCAAGCAGAGCATTCGACTTTTTCTGGCACAAAAACCGGCTGTAGTGTATCATCTGGCAGATTGCGGATCACTGACCCGTCCACTGCGCCTAGCAGCGCGACTTATGATTTCAGCAATTATATTGATACTGGTTCGGTCAGGGTTGCGCGAGTGTTTATGAATATCGACAGTCTGCGTCTTAATGATGCTGCGACTGTCACTTTTGACACACTGACCGGCAATTTTGACAGCCTTGCTGGTAATTTTGACGACCTGTCGGGTGGTTCGAGCTTTGCTGACACGGATGTGATCCAGTTCGTATCGACCACAGATGATGACCCGGCGGGGTCGCCTAGCTGGTCTGAGTATAAGCGATTTAAGTCAGGGGACTTTTCTGGCAGGGCATTTAGGTTTAGAATAGAATTGCAAAGCACAGGCGCGGATATTACGCCCGGTATTGACGAATTGATCGCCGTAGTGAGGTATAACTGATGGCTAATCATGATTATGTAATTGATGACCAGACCACCCCGGCGTTTCGGTCAGATTTGAATAACGCGCTGGCCGCTATTGCCACAAATAACAGCGGAACATCTGCCCCGGCAACCACTTTTGCGGGCCTCTGGTGGCTGGATACTACAAATAATTATCTAAAAATCCGCGATAAGAATGATGCAAACTGGATTATTGTGGGCGAGTTCGATGTCACAAACAGCCGCTTCAAGCTGATATCTGATAGCCTGAAGGCTGCATCTGCTGGCGGGATTGATGTTCTTAACAGCAGCGGCACTAAAATCATCGACCTGCAAGTGGCATCACAGGCGACAGCAGAGGCCGGGACAAATAACACCGAATTGATGACCCCGCTGCGAACTGCTCAAGCGATTACTGAGCAAGCGAAGGGTCTGATTGATTACGCACTTTACACCTCATCCAGCACCTTTGCAGTCCCGACTGGGACAAAGAAGCTAATCATCCGCGCATCAGGTGGCGGCGGTGGTGGGGCTTGCGTTATTCCCGGCAGCTTTTCAAATCAGAACGGCTCTGATGGCGGAGATACGACTGTGACACAGGTCACTCTGGGCATCAGCGTTACTGCCAAAGGCGGCAATAAGGGTCTGGCCGGTGAGAATACTGGCGCATCAGGCGGGTTTAAGACTGGCAGCACTGGCGGGACTGTGCTGGATGGTGGCGGATCAAACGGCGGTCAGCCGGGTGGTCATTCAGGTGCGGTCGGTTCTGGACATTCTGGCGGCTCTGGCAGTCTGGTGGTTGTTGAACTGGATGATCCGACCACAGAGACAATTTCTTTTACTGTCGGGGCTGGTGGCGCACCGGGAAATGCAAGCTATTCAACCGCTGGGACGGGTGGCTTTGTTGAGTTTTTGGTTTTTGGATAGGGGCTGACAGATGGCTGATAAAAAGATTTCAGAGCTTGATGCGATCACTGGTGCGGCCACCGCAGCGGATGATTTTTTTATTGTTGTAGACACAAGCGGGTCAGCCACAAAGAAAATCAGCCGGGCAGAACTAAATAACGCTATTGAGCAGGATGTTTTGGCGCAAGTGGACATCACCAGCGCGAATATTGATGGTGGCACAATCGATAATACGCCTATTGGGGCGACCACCCCGTCAACCGGGGATTTCACCACTGTTGACACGACCGGGGATGTAACTGTTGGCGGAAACCTCACAGTCAATGGAACGACCACCACTGTGAACAGCACCACTCTGGATGTGGATGATATCAATATCACTGTTGCGTCTGGGGCGGCTGATGCGGCTGCGGCAGACGGAGCTGGGCTGACAGTCGATGGTGCGAGTGCCACATTCAATTATGCGTCATCAGGCGACAAGTGGACTATGAACAAGCCGCTAGATGTCACTGGCACAATCACCAGCGATGGGCTGACTGTTGATGGTGCAAGCGTATTTAATCAGGCGGCATCTGACCAATCAGGCGGCGCGGCTGTCAAAGCAAACGGCACAGCGTATGGCACTAACAAATCTATACACGCATATATGGACACATCTAATGCGGCAAAATCTTTGATTTATGCAGAGAACGGTGCTGGCTCTGTGTTTAATGTTGATGGTGCTGGCGATGTGTCGCTGTATGCCTCAGATGGCACAACACAAGGTTTCTTCTGGGATGCCTCAGCGCAGCGATTAGGGCTGGGGACTACTGTTCCCGGCAATCTGCTTGAAATTTCTGGTTCATCACCAATCTTAGAAATCAATTCAACTAGTGGCGTTCCAGAATTGCAGTTTAGCGATAGTGGCGTGGATGAGTTCAGCATTCAGTATGACACTGGAACCAACGCATTGCGGTTTGTTGAGGGCGGTGTTGGCGCACATATGGTCATTAAAGATGGCGGCAATGTGGGCATAAATGTTACAAATCCTGCCGCTACTCTTGATGTCAACGGCACAATCAAGCTGGATGGTAACTATCCGACTGGCAGCAATAATGTGGCTTTGGGCAATGCTGCGCTGGATGATGGCAGCTTGTCTGGCGGCAACAATGTGGCAATAGGCGATACTGCTTTGTCTGCCAATACTTCAGGGGCTAACAATGTCTCTGTGGGTCAAGAGGCTTTGTCAAATAATACCACTGGCAGCCAGAACACAGCGGTTGGTCGGGAAGCATTACGCCAAAACACTGCATCAAACAACACTGCTTTGGGCTATCGTGCAATGCTGCTCAATAGCACTGGTTCTGCGAATACCGCTATAGGCACATCCACCCTTGATGCAAATACCACATCATCAAACAATACCGCTGTTGGCTACAATGTCCTGACCGCAAATACAGGTGGGACAGTGAATACTGGTTTGGGTGCTTATGCGCTGCAAGCAAATACCTCTGGTCAGGCCAATACTGCTGTGGGTGTTAATGCTTTGGACAGCAACACTACTGCGTCATACAGCACCGCTGTGGGCTATCAAGCACTGGACGCTAATACCACAGGTGCTTCAAACGATGCCTTTGGTTATGATGCTCTATCGGCAAACACCACAGGGGCAACGAATGTAGCTTTAGGCTCTGTTTCTTTGCGTGCGAATACAACAGGAAATTACAATACAGCGGTAGGTCGCGCTGCTTTATTCTCAAACACCACCGCATCCAGCAACACAGCTGTCGGTTATTCTTCGCTTCAGCTTGTCACTACTGGGGGTCAAAACACCGCTATTGGCTTTGCATCTCTTATCAACAACACCACCGCCAGCAACAACACAGCCGTTGGTTATCAGGCGGGTTACTCAAACACAACAGGAACTGAAAACACCGCTTTTGGTCAACAAGCACTCTATTCAAATACAACTGGCAACGAGAACCACGCATCAGGTCGTAAGGCGCTTTTTGCTAATACGATAGGGCTTTATAACACGGCTTCTGGTGCTACTGCATTGGCGTTTAATACAAGTGGTAGTTCTAACACTGCTAGTGGCTATCGTGCTTTGTATAACAACACCACCGCCTCTAACAACACAGCAATGGGCTATCAGGCTGGGTATAGTAATACGACAGCATCTAACAACACGGCTGTGGGTTATCATTCTTTGTATAACAATAATGCCATTGGCAACACTGCTGTTGGAGGTTACTCACTAAAAGCAAATACTACTGGCACTAATAATGCTGCCTTTGGTTATTACACGTTAGCTTTGAACACTACTGGGTCAGGCAATAGCGGATTTGGTTCTTCTGGGAACCCTTCAACGCTGTATTACAACACAACTGGTTCCAACAACACAGCAATGGGATTTGGCGCACTTTTCAATAACACCACCGCATCAGCAAACACTGCTGTCGGCTATTGGGCTGGGTATAGTAATACTAATGCGGCAAGCAATACTTTTGTTGGTGGTGAATCAGGTTACAATGTAACCACAGGCAACTCAAACACTTTTGTCGGTAAGGATTCTGGGTATTATGTAACCACAGGCGCAAAAAATACCATTGTTGGCAAATACAGCGGCAATCAAGGCGGCCTAGACATCCGCACATCCAACAACTACATCGTGCTGTCGGATGGCGATGGTAATCCTAGACTGGTAATTGACAGCAGCGGCAATGTGGGCATTGCTACAACCAACCCCCAAAACGAATTAGATGTTCGCGGCACTGTTGAGATTGGCAACGGCTCTACGCAGCGTATGTATTTGCAAGGCACTGGAACTGATTTCAGGTTCTACGACAGAGCAAATTTGGCCGAACGCCTCCGCATCACATCGGGCGGTGATGTCGGGCTTGGCACAGATTCGCCATCTACCTATTTGGGTGGAACTAATGGTCTTGCTATTTCAAGCAACTTTGCCGGAATTGCTCAACGCGGCACTACTCATAGTCAGGCGTGGTTGAGTTATGTTTATTTGTCAGGGCGGTATGAGTGGTATAATATAACCTCCAGCAGAACAGAGGCCTACTTAACAACTGGCGGCGCATTTTATAATCGCTCCGGCACTTACGGCACAATTTCAGACTCCCGCCTCAAACAAGACATTGTGGACAGCGGTTCACAGTGGGACGACATTAAGGCGTTGCAAGTCAAAAAATACCGCCTAAACACAGATGTGGAAGCTGAAGGTGAAGACGCTCCTGTCATGCTGGGCGTTATTGCACAAGACCTTGAAACGGCGGGGATGAACGGCCTTGTTGAAGAAAGTTTGCAAGCCTCAACAGACGAAGATGGGAACATCATCCCGTCAGATGAAACATACAAGACTGTCAAATATTCCATCCTTTATATGAAAGCAGTTAAGGCATTGCAAGAAGCAATGGACAGGATTGAAACACTTGAGGCTAAAGTAGCCGCACTTGAGTCCAACTAAAGGAGATTACAATGGACGAACTAACAGCAGAACAAATCGCACAGCACTACACAGCGATGGGTCACAGCGTTGACCTCATCAATGCTATTATTGCTGGGGAAGCTATGGCAGACGATGATGCCGCAGAGAAGCAGGACTGTGTTGACAGGAATGTTGAGCATCTGGAGATTATGGTTGCCAAAGACTTTTGGACTGATGAGGACATGACCGCAGTGAACGCTGCAATCACCGCCGGACAGGCATACGAGGCTTAAAATGAACACATACAACTGGACTTTCCCGCAGCTTGACACAGCCCCTAGCGAGGGCGATTTGACGGATGTATGCAAGACAATCCACTGGCGTTTTACGGCTGTAAGTGGAACAGAAACCAGCCCAGAGGGCGTTCCGCTGTCTGTCAGCGCATACGGCACAGCATCAGCTGGTGAGGCAGATGCAGACAACTTTACGGACTTTGATGATTTGACGCAAGACTGGTGCAAGGCACTTGTGCTGGCCTCTCTGGACAAGACAGAGGCAGAGCTTGAGGCGATGTTGACTGAGCAGCTGCAAAATATAATCACGCCGCCGATTGTTGGCAAGGTTCCCGCAAATTGGAGCTAATCATGAGCAGACCGACTGTGCAAGATGTGAAGGGCCAGATAGACACACATGAGGCTGTCTGTGCAGAACGCTGGCGTGAGACTATCACCCGCGTCAAGCGGCTAGAGATGGCCGTATTCGGGACGCTGACCGGCGTTCTGGCAATCTTAGCAGAGGCATTTATGAATGGATGACACACGCTTTTCTGCTGCTTGTTTATCTAGGGGTCGGTGATTATCGGCAACTGATTTCGGAAACAATGTATTTCCGCAGCGTGACTGAGTGCAATTTTTTTGCTTCAGAGCTATCAAAGAGGTTCGGCAATTATAGATATTACAGCTTTGTAGATGACCGGGACAAGGTGACTGCTTACTGCGTTCCCCGGCTTGTGGATGAGAGCAGTGTGGAGATTTACTGATGCCCGATCCGATTACTGCAATGGCCACCGCCTCAGCCGCCTTTTCAGCACTTAAAAAGGGCTTTCAAGTAGGCCGGGATATCGAGACGATGGTCGGCGACCTGTCCCGGTGGATGAGTGCGCTATCTGACATCGAGCAAGCCGAAAAAGAGGCGAAGAACCCGCCTATATTCAAGAAATTATTTGCTGGCAAATCTATAGAGCAGGAAGCTCTTGAGATTGTGATGCACAAGAAGCAGATGCAGGATCAGCGTGACCAGCTGCGTCAGCTTATTCAATTCACTTGTGGCGAGAGCGTTTGGCAGGATTTGTTGCGTCAAGAGGCGCAAATCAGGAAACAGCGGCAAGAGACGATTTACGCGCAGAGAGCAAGGCGCAAGAAGTTTATAACGATTGTTATAATGACTATCCTCATGATTTTAGGGCTATTTGTAATTGTGGGCATCGGTGCTATAGTGTGGTTGGGGATAAACAACAAGATTTGATGATGTGATTACAAACACAACATTCGGATTGGTTGGTGAACATATCGCTGCGAGTGTGATTTTATCGCTGGGCTGGCGATGCGCGATGGCGCAGCAGGACAAGGTGGACTTGATAAGCTGGCATGATGATGACCCTAGCTTGTTTTTGCGGATACAGGTCAAATCATCCAGATTGAAATACAGAAAGGGCCGGGCTGAAGGCTATCATTTTAATCTAGGCACTGGCCTAAAAAAGCAGCTTCCGGGGAAAGACGATTATGACATTCTTGCTTTGGTGGGAACCACCGACAGAAAGGCCGCGTTCTTCCCGATATTGCAACTGCGGCAGAGTTCAAAAAGACTGCCGCGAGCGTTCTTTGCTAAGACGCATCTTGAAGAAGATAGCTGGCAAAGGGCGGTTGAAATCATGCGCGAGGTGAGATCATGATTAATTGGAACGATTACAAAAACTTTAATGAAGATGAGTTTAAGTGCAGCGAGACTGGTGAGTGCGCTATGCGGGCTGATTTTCTGGACAAGCTGCAACAGATGAGAACGCTGGTCGGCCAGCCGTTCACAATTACCAGCGGCTATCGCTCTGAAAAGCACTCTGTCGAGGTCAAAAAAGAGAAGCCGGGCATTCATACAATGGGCCGCGCTGCTGACATAGCCTGTGATGGTCGGTTCGCTTTTCAGATTATCAAGGCGGCCACTCTGGTCGGCATGACCGGGATTGGGGTATCTCAGCGCGGATCAGCCCGGTTTGTTCATGTCGATGATTATGAGGGCGGCCCCCGGCCTAATGTCTGGAGCTATTGATGGCTAAACAAATCAAGTCAGACTTTATCGCAAAGAAGCGGATCAGGCGACCGGGTCGGCACAAGAAGAAGCTGAACCGGCGCAGCAAGCCGAAGAACTATTTTGGATAGGTGACATCATGTTGCAAGCACTTTTGCCTTTATTGCAGCCCGCAATCGAGAAAACACTAGACCTCATCCCTGACCCGAAAGCTAAGGAAAAGGCCCGGCAGGAAATGGTCAAAGAGATTGAGCGAGCAGAGGGCAGCTTCCGCGATTTTGTGGTGGCCTATGAGGGCCGGGGCGATCAGGTGCATCCTGTGATCCAAATCCTGCGCGGTTCTGTGCGTCCTATCCTGACATATCTGCTGGCAGGGGCGTTCATCTACGGCTTCCTGACCCGCGACTTTGACCCCGATACGATGGAAATGCTCTGGCAGCTGAACCTGTTGTCTCTGGGCTTCTGGTATGGTGAACGCGCTCTCAAGAATTTGGGTGCGAATTTCGGCAAAAAATAGCCTACTGAGTGCGCCAAATGCGCCAGCCACCCTCAACCTTGTGCGAGCGATACTTGATGTTGTAATGATGCAGCGCATATCGGGTCAGGTGATAGTTCTTTTCGTCCTCGATGAGAACGCTATCGCCGACTTCAAAATCGCTGACCCAGCCGTATTTGCCTGATGGTGGTCTGCCTCTTGTCTCAGCGGGCAGGGGGATATTCTTTTCTATTTTCATTGATTATTCCCAATCGTTCTTGATAGCAGCTGTCATGCAGGATTTCACCGGCCCCGTCTGCGACCCAGTTATTCTGTGAACTATACACATCCTTTTCACACCAGACGCAGATATACCTGAAAACTCTAGGTTTCTTTTGTGAACTGCTTTTCTTTTTGCGCCTCATGTTCAACATTTGCCAGCCTCAGTAAATCAACCGCAAGATAGCTTGCATCTGCGGGGGTAAGTTTTACGAAATAATGCCGGTCATTGACAGCGATGGATATGCCACCGCCGTCAACTTTCAGACCTATCTCATCCGCATCAGAATGGAATTTCATCATCTAAACCACCACTGTTAAGCGGCTGCTGGGCCTGTTGCGCTGTTTGTTGCGCGTCTGGCTTCACATAGGGATCGGACACCTTTATCTGCCACATTTCTTTGTTGTTTTTAGAATGCTTGTGCCAGATAGCTATTTCTTTTTCTATGCCTTCCACATTGATTTTTCCTGTGTAATCAGGCTGGGTATCTTTTTGTTTGTAAGTGTTGATGAAAAAGACACCCGTGTTTGTGTTGTCATAATCAGACATTTAATTCGGCCTTCCTTGTTTTCAGTTTTGATAATTGACTGTCATTCGGCTCAATGCCCTTTGTCTTAAACAGGCGCATATAAACCGCATTGACCTCTTTGACGCTGTTACAAGCTGCAAGCGCAGCTGCCAGCTGTTCATCGGTTGGGGCGGCCCCGGCGGGCGTGACGGAGGAAACAGCACCCGCCGGAGCCTTAGCGGCTGCTGGGCTAGAGGGAGAGTTCCAGCCCGCGCCGCTATTCGATGCCCGATTACCATCATCATCATCTGCATTAAGGCCAAACATTGTCATCAGACTGGCCCTGCGATAATATGTCACGCATGACATAAATGCTTGCGGCGTGTCCTTTTCTGGCTTGATAACAATCTGGCTAAGTGCTTTTTCGCCTGTCTCTAAGTGGATCACCTCAGTGACCAGCAAATCATCGGCAAAAAACTGGCTGAAGGTCAGCCCGTAATCGGGCAGATTATGAAGCGCAGAAAGCACATCGCCCAGAGTGGTGTATTCGCTTTTGAACATCGGGTTTTTGCCCGACTTGCTGACAGTGGCATCCTGCCTGAATTTTGCCAACGACTTATATAGTTTCATTGTTTCCACAGTTCTCTCGCCTCTCTTAATATTTCGGGTTGCATCTTCCACTGATACATATGCTTCCAGTCAGGGTCGATAATTTTGGCAAGCACCTTCGGGTCGTTCGATACTTTCAAAAGATTTTGCCGGATCAAAGCCCGCTGCCGGGCATCTTCTAGCGCATCTGCCAGTCTATCGGCCTTTAGGTCGTCACAGTTAAAGGGCGTATAAAGCACCGCCTCATGCTCTGCGATATACATAACAGCCGGGGTGACTTGCAGCGCGTGTTGATAGATAGCGCATTGAATGAGGTGATTGTATTCTACCGATTTCGGCAAGCTGGCCTTTGACCAGCCCTGTTCACCAGATTTAAGCAGCTTTGTTTTGCGCGGGCCTTTGGTTTTCATTTCGACAAACATTGTCCCCGGAACCAGCAGATCGACAAAGCCGATTACCGGGATGTTCACATCAGCCAGCCGGGTGCTGATCTTTTCTTCTGGCACTGCCCCGGCAAACCCGGCCTCTAGCAGCAAATCAACCGCATTGCGAACCATCGGGTCGATGCATTCCCGCAGCTTATCGCGCAGAACTTGATCCTCATTCGCATCATGAAAATCGTAATCTAGCTGGGCCTGAGTGATTTCGCCTTCTATGTCTGCGCCTTTGCAAACAATATTTTGCGCTGCGTTATGCACTGATGTTCCCAGTGCTGCGCGTTCCCCGACCACAATTTCCCGCCGCCGTTCTTTCAAGTATAGATACTTGAAATTATACATTGCCGGGGTGATTGTCAGGCTAGACGGCGACAGGTGTGTTTGTCCTGCCGCCGCCCACTCTGGAGAAATATCAAGGTTCTTGCTCATGTCACCACCTTAATCAGCAGAATACCTACAGGTCAACATACTTTTTACATTTTTTCTTGACAATATTACGCACAGCATCATAGCGTTGTAAAAAAAGGAGCTTATTAAATGCCGAACCGCCAAAAAGAAAAAGGCTCAAGATTTGAGCGTGAGCTGGTTGACAAAGCAAAGGCACACGGCCTTGAGGCATACCGCGTGCCGCTATCGGGAGCCGGGTCAATCAAGAATGATGTTCACATTAAGGTCGGCAGGACGCTCTGGGAAATCGAGGCCAAAAAGCGGGCGGATGGTTTCAAGTTCCTTTATCAGCATATCGCTGATGCGGATGTTCTGGTGGTCGGGGCCGACAGGCAAAAGCCGCTGGCCGTTATCGATTATGAGGACTTTCTGGACTTGCTGGCTAGGAGATTGTGATGTGGGAATTTACGATTATCTTGTGCATTGCCACCAGCGTGACGGGTGAACCGACAAATTCTTGCTTTGGATTTCGGAGCCAGCCGGTCTTTGAAACCTATAACCAGTGCATTTTGGACGCTAACGGACAGATGGAAATGTTGGTCGAGTTCCACTATAATGCTTCGGATCCGGGTGCGCCTGTAGTATCCGCTGTTTGCATTCCTAAGAGGTCTCTATGAGCCGCAAGCTATACGAAACGCAAGCTGACCGGGACAATGAGCGTGAAATCATCGACCAGATTTGTGCGGCTAGAGGATGCGAGGCATATAAGCTGCCCTTCAAATATAGGATGGATTTTGCGATGGTAAAAAGCGGCAAGGTGACTGCGCTGGTCGAGGTCAAAAACAGGAACTGTGCCAGCTTCAAATATCCGAATTTCATGATTTCTCTTGATAAAATAATTCATGCAAACAACCTCACTATGATTACTCATCTACCTTGCTGGCTCGCGGTTCGTTGGACTGATTGCATTGGTCTGGTGGACTTTGAGCATTGGCGGGACATTTCTCTGGGCGGTCGGTTCGACCGGGGCGACCCAGATGATTTTCAGCTGCAAGGTTTCTTTGACATAAAGGACTTTGTGAAAATTTAACCAAAAACGGGAGAGTGTAATGAAACCACCTAAAAGAAATGATGCTATGGAAAAGGGCCGCACGATGGGCTGTCTGCAAGTGGCTTATCTTATGAAGCAGTGGGATGATGCGCTGCCTGATGATGCTTTCGGCGATGAGGCAGCTGGGGCTGATTTTGATAAGTTTGGCCGGGTCAACCGGCAACCGACCCAGACTGTCACTGGTTTAGATTACGGCGGGTGGCCTGACAGCAGTGAGTGATTTGGTTTTTCGCTACTGCCTCAAGGGTGCCGAACCGCCTGAAGGTTGGCAATACCGCGACTTTGGCGGTCATCACGGAGAAAGCCGGGCAGAAGAAGGGCCGGGCTTTGGATACTTTTTCAGAGAGGTAAAAATGGACAGAAACGATTTGCTTGATGAAGCAAAAAAAGTCACTACTCTGCGCCAGCAAAATTACGGGAAGCCGGAGCAGAACCTTCAGAACATTGCCGATATGTGGTCGGCGATATTGGGGCAGAAAATCACCCCTCTGACTGTTTCGCGCATGATGATAGCGGTGAAGATTGCCCGCATGACCGGCAAAGAGGATCACTGGGACAGCTGGGTGGATGTCGCTGGCTATGCCGCGATTGCAGCCGAATTGATGGATGATAAAGATGTTTAAGTGCTGGGACTGCGATGGTGAGGGCTACAGCTTTGTCATTGGCATTTGGGGCGATGAGGTCAGAGAGGAATGTATGACCTGTGACACGACTGGTCAGCTGCCGGATAATTACTGGGACTTGCGGATGGGCCTGACCCGGCAGAAGCTAGAAACCGAATATAAGACTTTTTTGGATGAGGCTGATGAGCATTAAGAAGATATCAGCGGTCTTTGACATGAAGATGGACGACCCGGTGGCTAAGTTCATTCTGGTCATTCTTGCAGATCACTACAATGAAAGCACAGGCGAGTGCTGGCCCAGCATCGACAGGATTGCAACCATTTCTGGTTGCAGCAAGCGCACTGTGATCCGCAAGCTGAAATTGCTAGAGGCAACTGGCCGGATCACCCGGCAGAAGCGATATAAACAATCCGATTTGTATCAAATAGTCTGGGGTGACAATCTGTCAGGTCAGACTTTCTGCGGTGACAATCTGTCACTTTCTCGGGTGACAGGATGTCACACAAACCCTTATATAGAACCCTTACCTATAAATAAGGGGCAGCCAGTTAAGAAAAAGGCTCAAAATCTTAAAAAGCAAAAGCTGGCTGATTGGGAGCCAGATGAAGATTGCAAGCGTTACGCTCATGATTTGGGCCTAGATTGGCAGGAAGTCTGGACTAATATTCAGCTGTGGGATGCTCAGAACGGCCACAAGGCGGCATACAGTTCCCTTACAGCATTCTGGCAGCGGTGGTGCAGAACTGATGCAAAGTCGGCCCAGCGGCCCGCAAATGCGCCTTCACAGCAGAAAAGGCAGCGAGGGTTGTCTGACCGGCAGAAGGAATACGCCCACCGCGTATCGACCCAGCTTTGGGAGCGATACAAGTCGCAGGGCTTTCTTTTTGATATGATCCACAAGGATGTTCTGGCCTTTATGCAGACTGACCAGACCGATGCTGACTGGCTGGGTCTGGGCAATGGGCTGGATAATCCTAGAGATTTGGGGCTAATGCGATGATTGACTTAACCGGAAATGGGTATATGGCCGAACTGCTGGATCAGGATCGCTGCCCAGCTTGTAGGACTTATCTGAAAAAATCAGAGGAAGGGTGGACTTGCCCGGCTTGCTCTCTGGTGATTGTGGAAAAAAAAGATAAAAAAAGTGTTGACAATATATCTGAATAGGCGCATTTAGGTATTGTGGAAACAAATCATCGAGGGAGAGAACGATGACTGCAAAAACCAAAATCCGGCCTATCGTTAAAGCGGCCTTCAAGTGTGACGCTCTGGAACATCAGTTCACGGAAATCGATATTGAAGATGGCCTTTTGGTCACGGGCAGCGAGGCAGAGGTCAACGATAAGTATGACGATGCACACATTATCGATGAGGCTGAGAACCTCTTAGATATTTGCACTGACCCCTGCAATTCAAAAGATCCCGTTTATATCCGCGAGGCTCGACAGCTGCGGGCTTTCCTTAAGCGTTTCAAACAGGCGGCGGCTTAACAGCCCCGCCACACAAGGGAGAGTAAGATGAAAAAAATAAATGTGATATTTCATGAAAAGGGTGAGTGGTCTATTGACGATAGAGTTCTTGCTGAAATGTTGTCAGCTGATGAGACTGTTCGGAAGGGCTTTATTCATCTGGCAAAGTTCGCAGAGGGGAGCGGCCAGATGCCACTTGAAGATGACTATCGTCAAATTTACAGAAAACTAGATGAGGTCGTTTTGTTGCTTGAGGATTATGTTCAAGACCTCACAAACTACAACGGGGGCTGGGCTGAATAGCACGCCTCACAACTAAGGGAGAATGAAATGACTGATATTTTTGATCCAGAATTGGGCGAGCTTTTTGCAAAGCAAATCCGCAACAAATATCCAAAATCAGACTTTGATGTGGATGTTTGTGAGGCAGATGACTGCCCAGAAGATGATGATCTGATTTCAACCGGCATCACCTTTTTGCTGCAACAAGACCCGAAGCGGCGGGGTCAGCTTCTTGAGATCAGAGGCTATGACACCAGCGGCAAGCCGTTCTCTTGCAAGTTCAGGATGCGAAAGATGCAGCCTGTGGCAATGAGGGCTGTTTCAGCATTCGGATATGTTAATCGTCTGGAATGCAAGCAAGTGCCGCTTGAGGGCAAATTCCTCGACCGCGATTTTCTGAAGAAGGGCGTAAGCAGTTTTGAAAGAAAGGGCAAGTCAGATGCAAGCGGTGTTTGAGTTCATCATGTATATGATCATCATAGTGTTTGCGATGGGCTGGTTTAACATATTTGGCCCGGAATACACCTTCTGGCATCTGATTGCTAAGTTTGGCGGTGCGCTATGAGGTATGTGGTTATTGCCTTATTGCTATCTGCTTGCAGCTATAAGCCGGTGGTGGATTTGCGGGCATCCGGCGGCAAGGCTGAGTTCTATCAGCGCGACCTGAATGAATGCCGCCAGATTATCAAAGACAGCCGGGGGTGGTTTGTGATCCCCGGCGAACCAATCGACCGGGCGATGGTCAACAAATGTTTAATAGGTCGGGGTCATAGCGTTCTCTCTCATTCCTGACAATCAGGATTGACCCTGACCGAAACCGCATCTATGCTCAGGCTATGGATGCGGTTTATTTTTTCGATGATTATGTGGTCTGCCACTCTTGCAATGCCGATACGATGGGCATTGTTTATGAGCATTCCTGCAAGATTAATTGCGACAACTGCGATGCAGTTATGTTCGATGCGGCCGGGTTGGGCAACGGCACAGTGGTGATACTAGAGCTTGATGATGAGGTGATGCAGTAATGCAGATAAGCGTTCAAAGCAATCTGTCACAAGTGACCAGAGCTTTAGATGGTCTGGGCAAGCAGCTGATCCCGAAGGCGACCCGCAATGCGCTGAATGATACCGCATTCGATGTGCGTAAGGATACGATTGAGCGTGTCTGGCCCAGCAGTGTCACTGTTCGCAATCCAGCTTTCCTAAAGGCTATGCTGATGCCTATCAGGGGACAGAACCGGGCGACTACTCAAAGGTTGGTATCAACTGTGCAGAACTATCCTACTGGCCCGCGCAATAGAGAATATCTACAAAGGTTGGCGACTGGCGGCGTTAAGACACCGCGTGGTCAGCACATTGCTATCCCCGGCAGGGATATGCCGCTGCGGTCTAGGGGAGGCGTTACGGCTGCTAGAAGGCCGCGCAACATCCTGAACAGGCCGAA
>Ga0222718_10001804_pt1 | contig 19898 bp, 20 predicted proteins | sample C33_27DmetaG_FD_165045 | JGI IMG/M metagenome (GOLD analysis project Ga0222718, IMG submission 165045) | Estuarine water microbial communities from San Francisco Bay, California, United States - C33_27D | ecosystem: Environmental > Aquatic > Marine > Unclassified | place: USA: California... | reverse complement strand
TGCTTCTCTTACTTGTAAGGTATTGGTGCCCATGGTAGTATCCAGTATAAAAAGATTATCTCTTTTAATTTTTTCATATGATTAAAATAATACTGACAAGCATAAAATCCAAGACCCCCAAAGCATGGCGTAACAAAGTACTTCTGCTTTTTGGTGGACCTTTTTAAATATGCCTGATTTATCTATAATCGTTAGTGCTATCGTTTTCATTTCCTTCTTTTTCTCAATCTAGTTATACAATCGGAGCAATAGCAAGTACACTTACTAAAAAAATTGATACTAAAGAGAAAAGTTCTAAACTGTCTTTTAATTTATTAATTTGTTTTTGGCTCACCTACTATACTCCAAGTCGTTATTTCCCTCACACTTCTTAGAGCGCCGTACAATTGGTCGTTTACTTGGATGGTGCAAACTAACCATATACAAACTAAATTCTTCATATCTGTGTAATGGAGGTTAATATATTAATGACTTATGTCATTATATAAAGTGTATTTATATATAGGTGTTTGAATAGTATAGATTATAGGGTAATTTTGAACGATTTAGAAATCAAATGAATATTGGTTGACTGGTTCTAAATTATTTTCTAATACAAAATCACAAAAATCAGAATAAATTTTGTTGATATTTTTATCATGTTTGAAACTTATGAAAACTTTATTTTTTTTCTTGTCTTCCCATTTAGTACTAGAATGTGAATAAATTGAACTTGACATTGTGCTTGTTAGTCCACCTTCTGCCAGCCAGGGTATATCAGAATTGGCATTTAGCAAAGGTTGTCTGTATAAAATATTAAACTGGTCATATATGCCTGTTTTTTGAGCAAACATTTTTTTTAAATTTTCAAAACCATTTGTTTCAGATTTTTGAGTAAGTAAGTCAGGTATTATATTTTTGTAATATTCGTATTTAAATCTATAGCAATTATTTTTACCCACATTGTCATTATGCTCTAAATAGACATTTGCCTTTTTAACAGTTTCTAAATTATTTAGATAACTGGAATACACCATTTCAGGGCTATGATAAAATATATCTCTGTAGCATTCTATTCCTATAGATTTACAAAACTTATAATATGGAATCAAATTGTTACGAAAAAAAGTTTCATTAGTTATTCTGATATTTCTATCTAAAACAGAATCTTTAGTCCATAATTTAGGATAAAATCTTATAAGTGGTGGATCACCCCCAAGTAAAATATGATCTATATTGTACTCGTTTTTTAATTTTTCTATAAAATAAAAATGTACTGCTAATTGAGGGCTTCTGTTAAAAAAATCAGCACTATATTTTATATATGTTAGATTTTCATAAAAAGATAGTAAATCAATATCTATAATTTTATGTTCTACCTTATATTTTTTACAAAGTTCAGTAGCCAGGTAAACATCTTCTGTATTTACTATAGTATCTTCCCAAAAAGCTCTATATGTATATGCTATAACTTTTCTGTTTAATTCCAGACAGCATCTAAGAGTAAATTGACTATCTAATCCACCACTCAGACATAGATGTATTAGTTCCCTGTCTGGAAGTACTTTATCAAAACACCCTAAAAATGATTTTTCTGATTGTTCAGATAAAACATTGATTTCCAAAATATCAGAAATATCTATTATTGCCCCTGGTGGATTTCCTAGTTTTATCTGTTCTTGTGGTATCATTTTTATTTGTTTATCTTTATTGGTAAGATAAATACTATTGTTATAACTATATAATAGTTATCTGAAAACATACGGAGTTTTTTAAATCATGGCTACATATATTATTGCTATAGACAAATCAGTACATGCTGATAATTCAGCGGCAACTAGTGCTATTACAGGTGCTGGTGGAAGTGTTTTAACAACATTTAATCTAAATCTTACATTTAAAGTAGATTGTACTGCAGAACAATTAGCAAATATATCAGGTGTTGCCGCATATTCATTAGAAAGCGAAACCCTGACAGCCACAACTAATTTTAACACGGATCATTTAAAATTTATGTGTAATGAACCTGGTAGTTTATCCACAGCATATAATCCTTCAAGCACAGGATCTGGACAACACATTTATCTAGTAGACACTGGAATAGATTTAGATCATGACGAATTTAGTGGAAAATCAGTAAATAACTTGTATTCCAGTTTTAGTGGTGATTACTCAGACTCTACTGGTCATGGTACTATAATGGCCTCACTGATTATAGGAAATAATGTGGGTGTCAGTAAAGATGCTACTATACATAATGTAAAAGCTCTTAACAGTAATAACTATAGTGGAACAGTTGGTGAAATGGTTAATGCATTAGATGCTATTTTGGTACACCACAATGCTAATGATTCCACTCAGGTCAAAGTGGTAAACATTTGCTGGACAACATCTAAAAACTCCCTTATAGACTTGAAATTTAATGAATTAGAAGATAATAACCTTATCGTTGTTTGTTCAGCAGGTAATGATGGTGTAGATGTTGATCAATTCTCACCAGCAGGTTTAGACAGAGTTATCACAGTTGGAGCTCACAATGAAGATTATACAGTGGGTAATGCTATAGCAACCAGTTATGTTGATGGAAGTGAAGTTATATTACAAACTAATTTAGGAGAAGAATTAGACATTTATGCTCTTGGTTCAAATGTGAGTGTACCATCAACCAGTAACACATCTTTATATTCAACAGCAGGAGGTACTTCTGTGTCATCTGCTTTAATAGGTGGATTAACATTACAGTATATAGATGCTTATTCCAGCAAAGATGCTAGGACTATTAAGTCATATCTGGTTCAGGAAGGAATAGACAGAGCCAGTCTTAGTATTTATATTAATGCTGATCTTTTAACTGCTTGTAATGTATCAGATGCCTTGACGCTTAAAAGGTCAGTAGGTGTAAGTCCACAAATAGGTGAGTTAAGATTATCCACATCTCCTTCAGGGCTTATTTTAACAATGGCTAATAACTCAGTTGCCAATGCCAACGTAGAAATTAATTCAGAAGCAAGTAATGTTTCTATTTTATCATTTAGTCCTGTTCCTCCGTTTGTTACATGGAACAATTCAGGGTTGGTTGAAGCAGACACTTCAAATGCCACAAATATGGCAAACGTTACTGTACCAGGAATTTATCATTTTGCTGTCCGAGGAACAGTAGCAAATACTACACTAGTTGAGGAATACTCAATAGGTATATATGAAACTGATGTTAGTGAGCTGGATGAGTCAAATGAATATTACTATGATAGCGATAATGAATCATATGATCAGGTAATCAACTTTAGTGCCAGTAAAAATCCTCAACCGTAAGCCGACACTCAAAATCATATATTTTTTATATGAAAAATTTATTTATAGATCCCACTTCCAAAAATAATCTCTTTAATTCATTAGAAGCTCAGGGTTCCTTTATTTTTCACCGTTTTGGCAAACGTCCTATATCTGAAGAACATTTAGATATTTTTAAATTAAAAAATTATATAAAATATCAACAGATAGACCAGATTATTTTAGAATCTATTTTTGGTGACCCTTTAGAGTATGCTTATTTAGAAGACCTTTTGTCTTTTTGTAAAAAAAATAAAATTAAAGTAATAATAATCACAAACGGCTATTCAAACAAATTTGAAATTTATAAAAAATTTGATGTAACTTTTATTTTTAATCTATATGGTTATGTAGAAACTTTTAACAAGTTTTTTCCTGATTGTGATTTTGATATGTTACAAAAAAATTTAGAATTTAGTAATAAAATAAGATTTAATTTATATAAAGAAAATATAGGAGATGCTCTGAAACTATTAGATACATATCAGGATGTAGAAATAGTTCAAGGTGTGTGCACTAACAGAAATTTGAATCATATTATTTCTATAGATGGCATTTGGCTATATGATGTACATGGTGTAAAAGATTTAAATTTACAAGATTTCTCCTTTGATGAATTAAGTAAGTATAAAGACTATACATTTGATTTTATAAAATCTGTTGAGGGATATCATTTATTAAAATGCTTTACACAAACTATAAAAGGTGTTTCTATATTAGATACTAATACTATAAATATAAAATATCAGGAACAAAAAGATGAATTTGAATATATTTCATATAAAGGACATATTTTTAAAAGTTTTAATGAACGAAATATAATAACAAATTTTTATATTGATGATTGGGACATAAAGTTACTGGATTCTGCTAATCAGGAACAGCATTTTATGATAGGTGTTTTAGGAAAATTTTCTAATAATCCAAAGGTCACAATCTAGTTTTAGTGATAGCAATATCAGACAAATTAGTACAATAATCAAAAGGACAATGTACCGTGGTTTCAGGCAGTTGCCAATCTGTATTACCTATATTGCCAAAAATTACAGCACCACACCAACTACTGAAAATATCGCCTTTGGCATCTATACTTAAACTCTCCTGCCCTAAATGACATTTCATTCCGTGAAACTGGTTAAGGCCCTGATCTATTATTTGATGACTTTGAACATACTTTGCTGAGCCATCATCATATAAAAATTCTGTCATCCAGGCTGTTTCATCTCTTTGTTTAGGTTGTCTGGTAACAGGTTTAGATTCTGTAACTGGTTTAGGCTTTATTCCTGGCTTCTTTAGTATATTTCTCTCTGCTTCTGAGTACTCCCAATAGGTTTCCTGCTTACTCTGGCGTCCTAAGAGCTTTTTATACATGGTTTTAACACATATACTTACCCTGTGATAATTGTTTTTCTTACAATTCACAAATAAATCACGCAATTCTTCCACAAATTCTCCCAAACTTTCCACTTGCCCGCCCACACCTGCTATGTTTATGGTGATGTTTACATGTTCTTTTATTTCGTTCACCACATCAATAAGATGCTGTCTGCTTTGTGTAAGTGGATGAAAAGTTAATACCACACCATCCATATAATGTTTTGCTTTGCTCCACCAATTCACAGTTCTGCTACCATTAGTAAAAACCACATTATTTGTATTATATTCGCTTATTTTCTTAATGATATCCTCAAATCCAGGCATCACAGTAACTTCTCCACCTATTAGTTCATAGTCTACTTGTTTGGCCTGACTATTATAATAATGTGACAGGCGCTCTATGGCTGTCAGATAGGCGTCTAAGGGCAACCATGGCCTGGTTCCATCATGTAGTATATCAGGACAATATTCGCAATTATAGTTACAGGAGTTACCCATATTCCACTGAATGCGTATGTTTTTCATAGGACCACGAGCATGTGGGCCACGTACTGAAATCAGTTGGGACATTATCTGCCTACTATAACGTTTGGGGATCCAGGGCTAGGAAGATGGCCACATAATGCTGGCGACAATCCAACTACACATACAGGAAAACCTCCTGCGAACACAGAACTACTACCACTAGGCATAATTGCTGTTCCCTGTATATGTGGTGTTTCTCCGTGTGTTATACAAGTATCTCCCACAGTGGAAACTATGGCACCATTGGCAAGTACTGTAACAGGTTTACCTATTACTTGTCCTCCTCCTATGTTATCTAATCCTTGTCTAACTATTCCTGGCATAAGATTATTTATCTACTTCTTCTGTTGATTTCAGTAGTTCTAAATAATCCTGTGTTGATTTTTCTGTGCTCTTGACTATCGCCAATACATTGTCTAAAGAAAATGTCACTTGATCAATTTGGCCTGTGTAACAAAATGGTATAACCGCTAAATCTTCATCAGCAATAATCACTGTTTGTGGAGTTTGTAAGGTAACAAACTTATCTTTTTTAACATAAGCAATCATTTTACCAATTAGTTCTACACCTGAGACTAATTTAATAGTAACAACATCGTTTAATAAATCTTCTAATCCGTACATGCTTATATTTATTTTTTATAAATGAGATTTTTATGAATTATAGGCTAAAACCTTTAAAGGTATCATCGCTGACATCTTGTTTAGTACCACCGATAATGTAACTGCTTATTTCTGTTTCTTGTGGTGCTACTTGGACACTGCCTCCAGTAATCCAGGCCTGGGTCCAGGGCAGTGGATTTGTGCCTGTGTTGTAAACTTTTTCTATACCCACGGCATGCATTCTTTTACCCGCTATATACTCAACATATTGTTTAAGCAATTCAGCATTTAGACCAATTATACTACCATCTTTAAACAAGTAATCTGCCCAAAGTTTTTCCTGTTCCACAGCATCTATGAACATATGTTTACATACTTCTGCCGTTTCTTTTTGTATTTTAGCAAAGTCTTTGTCCTCACGTGGCAGTAATTTTAACATTTGTTGTGTACTTGCTAAGTGAACATTTTCATCTCTAGCAATTAACTTAATAATTTTAGCATTACCTTCCATCTTTTTAACTTCAGCAAAGGCCCAACTACAAGCAAAGCTCACATAAAAACGTACACCTTCCAGTATGTTTACACTCATTAAACACAACCATAAACGTTTTTTATGTTCATATAAGTCATACTTTTTACTGCCGTTTTCTCTGAGTAAATTATATTTAATTAGTTTATCATAATTTTCTGTTATACTGTCTGAGCAGTCTACAATCTGTTTAATATCCAGCATTTCATCAAATACCTTACTGGGATCTGAATAAACATTTCTAATAATGTGTGTATAACTTCTACTGTGAATAGTTTCTGAAAATGCCCAAGTCTCTATCCAGGTTTCCAGTTCTGGAATACTAACTATAGGCAAGAAAGCCAGATTAGGTGAGCGACCTTGTACACTATCTAATAATATCTGCCTTTTTAAATTACTTGTAAAGATATGTTGTTCATGCTCTGATAAGTTTTTAAAGTCAGTGGCGTCTTTGAGGATATCAACTTCCTCAGGTCTCCAAAAGAATCCTAATTGTTTATCTGTAAGTTTATCAAACTCTTTGTATTTTAATACATCATATCTTTGTATGTCTACAGAACCAGCAGGATCTAAAAACATTTTACGTTTTGTGTGATCTGATTTTTTAACTTTAAATACACTCATTATATTACTTGCCTAGATTTTACAGGATTCGCAGTCCTCCTCGTCATATTCTCCCTGAGCTAGTTCAGGTAGAACATCATCTTTGTTGATGTCTATTTCACCTTGTCCGTCGTATGTGTTATTATAGTATAACTGTTTGCCACCATATTTATAAAACATCAATAAATCTTGTAGCAATACACTCATTGGTACTTTTTCATCTTCGTAGTGTTCTGGATTGTATGAAGTGTTTACAGAAATTCCTTGGTCAATATACTTTTGAAGAACAGCACAAACTTTTAGATATCCTTGTGGAGACTTTTGGTCCCATAGCAAATCATATTTATTTTTGTAATATGGAAAGCCAGGTACCACTTGCTTTAATACTCCATGTTTGCTCTGTTTGATACTAACATAACTTCTGGGAGGTTCGATTCCGTTTGTGCTGTTACTGATTTGAGCAGATGTTTCACTGGGCATAAGTGCCATCAGTGTGCTGTTTCTGATTCCGTGTTGTTTGAGTTCTGTTCTGATTGTTTTCCAATCCTGGCGCTCTTTGTGTTTTACCAATTCATCAACTTCTTTTTTATATGTTTGATTAGGAGTAATACCATGCCCATACTTTGTTTCCATGTTGCCCATACAGGCACCTTTTTCTTTGGCTAGTGCCACACTGGATTTTATCAAATAATAACTCCATGCTTCTGCCCATTCATCTACCAATTGTAGATTGGGTTCCTGATAAGTCATATCATGTTTAGCCATCCAATATGCTAAATTAATAATACCTATACCCAGTGGGCGTCTTTTCATAGTACTCAGTTGTGCAGCAAGAACAGGATAACTCTGATAGTCTAATAATTCGTCTAATCCTCTCACAGCAAGATCACATATTTTTTCAAAGTCTTGTGTTTCCCTAACAACACCCCAATTTACAGCACTCAGTGTACACAAACTTATTTCACCGTCTGCGTCATTTATGTCTGTTAATGGTTTAGTGGGTAAGTCAATTTCACAACACAGATTACTTTGATGTATAGGTGCTATATCTTCTATGAATGCTCCGTGTGTATTAGCATGATCAACATTCATTAAATATATTCTGCCAGTGTCTTTTCTTTCTGTTACAAAGGCACTGAATAGTTCTGATGCTTTGATAGTTTTTTTACGCAATCTGGTATTGCGTTCTGCTGTTTCATATAGTTCTCTAAACTTATCTTGGTCCTCAAAAAATGCTTTATATAATCCTGGTACGTCACCTGGACTAAACAAAGTTATATTCTCACCAGCAATCAGCCTTTCATACATTAGTTTATTGAACTGTACACCATAGTCCATATGACGCACTCTGTTGTCCTCTGTGCCCTTGTTGTTCTTTAATACTAGTAGGTCCTCAACTTCCAAATGCCAAATAGGATAGTACAGTGTGGCGGCTCCGCCTCTTACACCACCTTGGCTACAACTTTTTACTGCTGACTGAAACATTTTATAGAAGGGAATAACTCCTGTATGAGTAGCATCGCCTTTTCTAATAGGTGATCCAACTGCTCTAATATTACCTGCGCCAATACCTATACCGGCTTTTTGGCTGACATATTTTACGATGGCACTGCTGGTTGCGTTAATACTATCCAGACTGTCACCAGTTTCTATAAGTACGCAACTGCTGAATTGTCTTTGAGGAGTTCTTACTCCTGCCATAATTGGAGTAGGCAGAGAAATTTTAAAAGTGCTGATAGCGTCATAATAATCTTTTACATATCTCATTCTGACATCAGCAGGATATTTGCTGAATAGAGTTGCTGAAATCATCATGTAAGCAACTTGTGGAGTTTCAAATATATCTCCTGTTGCACGGTTTTGTACCAAATACTTACCACGAAATTGTTCCATGGCCGCATAGGTTAAAACTTCGTCTCTTTCGTGTTTGATATGTTCGTTGAGTTCGTTAATTTCATCTTTGGTATATAATTCTGTAAATTCTGGGTCATAAAATCCAGCGTCTATGTTTTCCTTAATTATATCGCATAAACATGGAGGTGTAAATGTGCCGTACACTTGTTTACGCAAATGATAGTTAATAAGTCTACCTGCTACATATTGATAATTGGGGGCGTCTTCGCTTATTAAATCTGCGGCACTTTTGATAAGTGTTTCTTGAATATCTTCAGTTTCCATTTTATCAAAAAACTGAATTTGACTGTGTATTTCTACTTCTGATGCACTTACACCAGTGATACCTTCACAGGCATACATAACGACTTTGTGTAGTTTGTCTATGTTTAAATCTTCAAGTGTGTTATCTCTTTTTCTTACCTGCATTGTGTGTGAAACCTTTATTAAAAAGAATATTTATCGTTGTATAATTGTAATATAAAACTATTTAGAAGTCAAGTTATATTATATCTTTGATGGCCACTTCATGTATTTGAAATATTGTGGCATTGTGTTTTACATAGGACCAATCATCTATTCTACCTGCTGTAAAATTAAATACATCGTCGTCCAATTTTATCACTAAACCATTTTTACCTGTGTTATTATTACTTACCACAGGCATACATATTGTGTCATATTGTATAAATCCTTTGTGATATAATGTTGCTAACAACACTAAAGTTATACCACTCTGACAAAAATATCCTTCACTTACTATCTCAAAAGGGGATGGCCAACTTTTAGGAGTGTAGTAGTCTAAATATCTGGGCAAAACTTTAATGTCAGCAAATACTTCCAATACATCTTGTATTGTGTTGTAATTTGCTTGTCTAATTGTTCGCCATTCAAACAGTCTGGAATCGCTATCTGTTTTTATAAAAAGCATTATCTTATAATGATGACCAACGTCTGGTTACAAACTTCATTTCTACTACTTTACCAGTGTTATTCACAGCACTTAATTTAATATCTGTGTTGGCAAAATCGTATGCGGCACTGAAAGTAACATTACCACTCAGTGTGTCAGCAATATCACTGGCAACATCCTGATATACAACTCCGCTGTTTCCAGTACTACTATTATAGAAAGCATTAAAGCGAATTTGTCCTATTCTTCTATAATTACCGTCAGATGTTCCATCATAGTTTACTGTATAATCTAAAATGTAACTGTCATAACTGCTTGTATCAACTACCACTACATCTGCTACACTGCCATTTGCTATAGTGATACTATCTAGATCATCAAATGTTGTAACTTTAACACCTGTACCAGTTTGTAAGCCTGTTAATAATTCAATGTTTACTGCTAGATTCAATAAACCTTTGATATCTGGATTTGCTGTTTCAAAATAAATTTGATTAATAATATGATTAAAGTCTCTGGCATCTTCTCTGGTAGCAAATGTAATAAATTTACTATCATCAGTATTAGTGATATCTAATACATAAACGCCTAGCTCTGAAACACCTGAATTACTCCATTTGTCATTAACCTGTGCACTGCTCATTAAGTTGAGATCTTTACTGTTAACCAGTGTGTTTAACCATCTTTCCAGTTTTGCTTTAATTGTGTTTGCTGACCTGGTTTTACTGCCTGTGGTTAAACTTAATGCGTTTATTGTGCCTACACTGTCTTCATGTAAAGTAAACTCTATACCAGCACTGCTCACACTGTCAAAACTTGGTTTTGTGCTAATATAAACTCTGTTAGATATTCCTGGTACAGCATTTAAACTTGGAAATTCTGAAATATTATTAAACACTGTGACTGCTTCTGCTATTGTGGTTGCGTTAGATAAATCTATGCTGTTAACAGGAGTATGACTTGCTGTTGTGGCGTCTAAATTAATATTTGCAGTACCTGTTACTGCTTCTGTAACTGGTCCTACTGCTGTGATAAAGATTGTGTCCTCTGATACTCTGCTTTGCAAAGTGGCATTACCGTTTGCTACTTGAGAAGTGTTACTACTTCCAATAAATTCAAGTGTTGCTCCCTCTGGTAAACCATGAAGTGTACTTACTATTTGTACATTAGCACCTGAATTATCTGTACCATAGTTTGTATAATCTAATCCACCAGTTACTGCTACAGTTACGTTTGATTCAACTATTGTAAAACTAGTAGAACCAACACCTGTTACCTGATATGGATTACTGTCAAACTGTGCCACATTAGCACCGGACATATACACATAATCACCTGTTGTTAAACCTTCTACATCTGCTGTAATTGTGACTGCGTTACCGGCTCCTGCTATTCCAGAAGTTGCGGATCTCACTGTTGTCCATGCGTTACCTGTGGGTAATGTTACTTCTAATGTACTTGCTTGTACATTGGCAACTGGTAATGCTTTACCATCTAACCATGATGGGTTATCAGTGTTTGACAAATAAATGTAATCATGTGTAGAGCCAGCATTACCATAAGGAATACTATAACTGCTACCTGTAGCAACTGTCACAGTTGGATATGATGTATTAGCATGACTTACTGCTACATTACCACCATTATCAGCATTGTTGCTGATTAAAAATTCTCCCAGTGTTAAACTTTCTGGAGAACTTATATCTGAACTGTCCTCAAATATAGATGTGTGTTTAAATTCTAAACCAATATGTCCTTCACCTGATGTTGGTGATACTCTGATCAAACTGTTTGAAAGATATCTATATGAAGGAATATTTTGATCAAAGTGGAAACCATTAATACTGGTTCCAGCATAAACTGGACCACTTTGTGTAATTGCTCTAACCACAGCACTGTTGCTGTAATATGCTAAAACTATCTCGTCACTTGGTAACGGTGCTACACGGAAATTAAGAGTGTGCGTATTAGACCCTAACGTTGTGGTGTTAAAACTGTAATCATTTGGAGATACTGGCACAGCATTTGTGGCATCTCCTGTCAATCTGTCAACACCTTTGTAAACTGTGACGTCAGCAGATTTAAATGCTTCATTTGTTACTGAGCTTTTTATATTATTAGGTGTAAATGTAAGTAAGTTAGCGGTTGTCAGTGTTTGTGAAGAACTAAGTGTTATATTACTGTTAGCCTGATCAACTGAACTAACTGTTACAGTGCCTGTAATATCGTCTCCCGTTACAACATCGCCTGCTGTTATAAAAACATTAAAACTGGTTACTGTATGAGTCGTATCAGTTAAATTTGCTGTTACTGTTGTTGTGGGAGTTTGGGTAATATTTTCGTTAAAAATTGGAACACCACTGCTTGTAAAAGTATCATCACTTATGTTCCAGGTTTTTTGTGTGTTTATACCGTCAAATGTGCCTTTGTTAAATTTAATACTGGGCACGGTAAAGTGTACCATTCTGGTGTTGGAAATATCATTTGTGTAAGCAACTGCTCCTGTAACAGTTTCATAGTTACTGATATTAGCATCTAAGGCATCTATTTCACCACCTATAAAAACTTGTTTGGAATCTGTTGTAAATCCAAATTCACCTGATCTCAAAGGCTGAGGTAAATCCTGCTTCAACCCTCTACGGTTTTGTATTCTCGATATTATAACGTTATTGTTTGCTGTTGCCATACACTAAATCTCCATGACTTAGTAGTATTTATCACTTCTAGGAATTCTTGCTGTAGTAGTCTGCTAAACGATCACTCCATTTTTCACAATATGCTTCATACTCATCACCTTGTATAACAAAATCAGCATATTTGCCTTCTCTGTCTACCATCAGAATAGCAACTTTTTTGATATCTGATCCAAACATTTCATTATGTGCTAAAGAATAAGCAACTCCCTGTAAAAAATAATCTTCTATCCACTCACGTTTTTTAATTTTTTTAGCAGTTTTAAAATCTATAATTGCTTCTTGACCTTCCCATAACCCTATAGCATCTGATGTACCAGCATAAAGTCCTTGTGCTATTAAACCAACCTCAACACCATACAGTTCATCTATCTTGCTTAGTCCTTGTGATATCATCTGATTACACATAGTTTTAGCCATCTGACTTACAAAATTAGTTCCAAATGTGTCCCATTCTTCACCTAATATGTATTTTTCCAAACTGTTATGTACTTTGGTTCCAAGACCTGCTGATTCTGTGCTTATTCGTGTGGCTTCTGCTTCACCTACACGTTTACGCCACTCTATAAGAGCAGTTTTATCTCCAGTGGCACTTAAAATAGTGGTAACACTAGGCACAGGATTATTGTCCTCTCCCACATATTGTCTGCCTTTGGGTGTTTGAATTCTTTTTAGATTAGGATAGTCGTACTTGTTTTTTAACATTTATATTTTATTTTATAAATGTATTTACCAGGAAATATTCCAGTCTATGGTATTATTGGATGTTGTATTGGTTGTAATATTTACGCCATACCCTAAATTTTCAAAATAGTTTTTAACGTAATTTAATTGATCCAGTTTTGTGGGGTCTGTTGTTACACTGTTCCAAACATAGTAATAAACATTACTGTTTGTCATTGTTGTGCTGGATATAATATTGGCATACAAAATGCCTGTGTCTATATTGGCAATTACGGCACTTTCGATTGCTCTGACTTCGCTGTGAATAACACTATTATTTCTGCTGTCTGTTCTGGCCTGTGTTGCGTTTACAAATATACTTGCCATTATAACTCCGATTTGATATCACTTAATGCCTGATCACCAGCCATTTTGCTTACATTAACTGATGGTTCGGAATCTGTTTCAATGTCTGCTGGTAACCCATTTTTTGGTACAATTTTTTCTTTATTAACACTACTGGCATATCCACTCTGATCCACTGCTGTGATTATTTCTTCTATTGAAGAAATATATCCCTGTTTGGCTAATCTTTGTTGGAATTCTTGTGTAGGTATTTCTTTGATATCTTGTGTCATAATCATAGCCAATTGATCTTGAACTGCTGTTAAAAGATCTGTTTGATAATTTTCTGAAATGATGTCCTGGATCAGCATGTTACACCTCTACAGGTGCTCTTCCCAATGGTTCTTCTTCTGGTCCAGATGCTGAAGGTTCATTTACATCAACCTCTGGTTCCAATGCTAAATCATCTATGGAATCTTGATCACCTACTTCTGCTGTGTCACCCAGTCCTAATCCAGTAATTGGTTCCTGTCCTGTAATAGAACCCACTAATTGACTAACACCTTCTTTTGCTTGTTTTGAACTTTCCAGTGCCGCTTGTAAAACTGTGTCTGCTGAATCCTTAAACTGTTGAGCCTGATCTGCTCCAAATTCGTGTATCATTTGATCTGCTATTGCTGGGAGATCTTCATTTACCATTCTGCCCAATCTCTCAACGTGGTCCTGAATGTCATCTGCTAAAGCTCTAACTGCCATAACAACTTCTGCTTCTTCTACTGAAGTGCCTTCAAGTTCTTCTGCTAACATATCATTTATGATATCGTCAAACATATTTTCTTTTTTAACACCAAACCTGTCTTTAGCTCTTTTAATGTCGTCTTCACCAACATCTTTAAGATCAAATTCTTCACCATTGAACTCAAACTTGCTGTGTCCATGTGCTATTGCTTTGTCCCTTGCGGTATTAAAAGCATTTGATTCAGCAACTTTGGCACCAAAAAATTTAATACCTTGTGGAAGTTTGTCTTCCTCTAATGCGTTCAAAAATCCAACAATTGAATCTCTGCTTTTGCCTGTTACTTCAGCAAAAGTACCCAGTTTTTCTTCTATAGCATCTATAGATGATGGATCAGTTAGTTCAATACCAATTTCTTCTGCTAATGAATTTAAAAGTTCCACTTTGAGATCTGTTTCTGGAAGCTCAACTACTTCTTCCACTGCTTCTTTTGTACCACATGATGATTCATAATAATCTTTTGCGGCTTTGAGAACATAAGGTTGTATTAAACTATCTTCATAGCATTGGCTTGAATCTAGTCTTACTTCGTTCATACATTGTGTGGCCGCTTCTTCCATAGTGCAACCTGAATCCATAAGATTTCTTACTCTTTCTTCTATGGTTCCAATCAGTTTATTAAAAGCATCTGATTTTGCGTATCTTCCTTCTGCTAACATAGTGTCTATCACATCCTTAATTCCCAAATACTTAGCATATTCTGGTTCTAATTGAAACTTTTTACTGGTTCCTCTAAGTTTAACAAGAGCTTTTTCGGACATTTCTTTGATTGCTATTAGTTTTTCCTTTTCTGGAAACCCTTTGATAGTCATACCGAATTGCTCGTTTAAAAATTTGTTAATTTTATCAATTTTAGTTGAATTTTGTTGGTTAAAATCTCTTATAAACATGGTATTTTTCCTAACTTATAATGTTATAGTGTTATTTATCATTTCAGCAGGATTTTTTATTAGTAGTTTAAAAGGTATTCTTTTGTGTCTCTAAAATACATCAGTGTTTCTTTTAGTCTGCTGTTTGCTGATTGTATTTTAAATGCATCTTTTGAGGTCTGGATTGTGTTCCTGTAAAATAACATATCATTATACTGCTTGAAGTACCTGTCAACATATTTGTTTAAGTTAATCACATGTACTTCATTGACATTTTTACTTCTGTTGTATTCTTTTACTACTGATTTTGCTGTTTTTAAAAAAGGAATATCTTCAACAATAATATTATTGTTCATGTAGTTTACAATATTGTAACCAACAGATGTTTTTTTAATCACATAGACACCACGTTTAGCAATACTGTCAGCCAGGTTGTCTATTTTTTTTGCTATATATTGCTTGTTATAGTTTTGTTTTTTGCGGGTATGTTTTGTAACCAACACAATCTCCTTTGCGAACTTTCCTCAATACATCTCTCTTGTAAAGTTCTTCTGCTATAAAAAGTTCTCTTTCGTTACATGTATTTACATCCATAAAGCCTTGTAGATTGACTTTATTGAAAAAACTTGCTTCAGGATTGCTAATAAAACTGAGTAGGTTATTTTTGCCTTTGATTGCTCTCATGATTAACCGGCGTGCATAGCCGCCATGTGCTTTTTGTATTTTTTAGTGCCTTTTTTATGAGGACTTTTACCTTCTATAACATCAAAGTGGCTGGTATCTAATCTGGACATAGCATCATCTATAGCACTACTACTATCTATAACATCTATAACTCTGCCACTGGCAAAGTCGCCAATACGTTGTCCGCCCACTTCCATATCAGGATTTACTAGATCCTCTACGTCAAGACTTTCCAGTTCCAAATATAATCCGTATTCCAGTTCCTGTTTGCTATCAAATCTATATTCATCACCTCTGAACATGTTAACAATATGATTTACTGCAGCATCCTGAATAATACTTCTTTCTTCGCCTTCATGAATAGAATTTTTTAACTTTTTCTTTTTTTTATATATACTGGGATTAGGTCTTTTGATCATGCTACCCAGAGGTTGCGCCACAGATGCAATGCCTCCTGCTGAAGTAGTCTCATTTATTATGTGTGAAATCCTCATAACACTATTTATCACTATTATACATCTGTAAAAATGTTTTAAATAAATCTGTGTGGTACCTACTTCCATTGTGAATCAAGTCTCTTGCAAATCCTTTAAAATTCATACCATTATCTGGAGGATCAAATAAAGCACTGTCTATTTCATGAAAAGGTATTTTTTTGGATTCACATTTGTATTTTAATAAAAGAATGTCATGTAATGATTGAAAGAATGATGAATAAAATGCACTTAATGCAAAATTTTTTTCAAGGTTTGAAAACTTTCTTTTACTTGTTAAAAATTCTTTTATAAAACTTTTTATTCCAGTTATACGGATATTTCTGTCTTTTATATCTTTATTCATATCTGAAACATACTTAAATTTTACAAGATCTAATCTTCCAGGAGGAGGTGTAAATAGAAAAACTCCTTTTACATTAGTAAATTCTTCTAAAATATATTCAGTACAAAGCAATGATTGAATAAAAGTAGAACAATTAGGCGCACTTAAATTTACATATTCACAATCTAATACATCTGCTAATTTGTGTATCCATGTATCTTCCTGATACAGTCCAGTACCAAATGTTGTACTTGACCCTATCCCCACAATGACATCTTTATCTTTTATTTCTGAAAAATTTTTACTCCTACAACCATGTAAATTTACTTTGTATTCTATTTCTTTGAGCTGGCCATTTTTTATCCAACCAGCCTTTTCAAGTTTTTCAAAATTATGTTTTAAATTAAATTGAGCATTATCTAGATCATCACATGAATGATATCCACCTATGTAATAACCATCATCTGAAAGCGTAGCCGTAACGGAGTCAGTGTCAGGAATAGAGCGTGCCAAAAGAGCTCCTGCTAATAAATCCAGGATTACTTTTTTATCTTTTTCAAAAAGAAATTTATGTTCACTATACTCATTTACAAAATCACTTGTGTGAAATTTTTTAACTCCAGATTTATCTGTTATATGATTTGAATCGTTCATTTTATATATTTATTTAGGATTTTTTGCGACCGCTCTTCATGTTGGCACACCAGTGATACATTTTTCCTTTCTCACCACTGTACTTTTTTGCTTTTGCTCGTAAGTCTGTAACCGAACCTTTACAACTAGCACCTGCACGTTTTACTCTACCAGGAGAGCTTGTGGCTTCTACGACATCATTCTCTAATTGTTCTATTGGCCAACTAGTATAACTGTTACCGTTGTCGTCACCTGTCATAACCACATACACACTAGGAGTATCTGAACCTTCGTCCTCTCCTATTTCCCAACCCATGTCTGCTAACTTTCTTTCTACTGCTGGGTCTTCATCGTTGTTCCACCACATCTGTGCTAAACGTTCAAGTACTTTATGCATTTTAAGTTCACGTTCCATGCCTTGTTGCATTTCTCGGTCACGTTGTTGAATAGGGAAGTTACCGTCTACGACATCTTCTTTGTATATACTGGGATTGCCATGCTTCTTTATATACTCAGCATTGTCTTTTAGGCCGTCTTCTATTTGTCCGAGTAAGGATCGCAGATCTTGTGACGCTTCTATTGTTTCATTTATCTCTTTTATTTTTTTCTCATATAAAGATTTAAAATAATGTTCTGGCATTACTTCTCTATCACTAGTTGTATGAGAAAAATGATTCATAATATCTTCTATTTCTGAATTTACCATTATAGCATCTACTTTTTTCATACCCAACATATGAGCCGCATCATATCTATGGTGTCCATTTATTAGATAGCCATTTTTATCTACAATAAAAGGCTTATCCTCATTATTTAGAAAAATATCTTGTGCTTTTTTACTCAGCCCTTGTACTCGTTGAGTTTGTACTGGTTTTATATTACTGATACTGATTTGTCCTCTTTTATATGTAAATGGTGATGCATCTAAATCATTTTTGTTTATTTGTGGCATTTGACTTCTATCAAAATGTTTATCTGATAACTTTCTCTTGTAGTCTTCTTCTACAACTTCCCTTAGTCTAATAACACCACAGCCAACTCTGTCTCCTGCATTACCTGTTTTTAAACTTTCTTTATCACCGCCCTGACCCAAATCATCTTCATCTGCGTGAATAACTATTGCTCTACCTACTACGTCTGAAAGTTCTACCCTTTCTGCTTTGATTTGAAATCTTGCTGTGCCTGATTTATCTGCAACTATATTACCTAAGTCGCCCACATGCCCTTGTTGTAAACTGCCATGATCAACATCGTCTGGATTGTAATGGCCACCTGCTGATTCACAGCCTTTACTTAAATCACCAAACTCGTGTATGTGAAAGCCATGTTTGCCTGGTGTTAATCCTTTTACTATGCCTTTTATTATTGTGGGTTGGCCGGGTTTTTGTTTAAACTTTACAGCACCTTGAACATCACCTACAGTGTGTTCTAGTTGTGCTATTGCTTTGATTGTTTCTTCGGCCTCATTGATGCGTTCTAGTCTATCACACTGACAGCCGTTTGATTTTGTAACTGGACAAGGAGTTACTTGTTGTATGGCATCGAATATTTTCATAGAGCATTTTCTAAATGATATTTTTTATATACATTTCTCCTTGACTTTACATATCTTTGTTTAATACTTTTAGCAGGTAAAAAATAAAATGTATCCGTTTTCTGCCAGGACAGAAAATCCTCTTCAAAAAAATGTATTTCAACCTGGTCCTTTGTGTCGTTTTTATTACCACAAATTTCAGGAGTGCTATACACATTGTATCCAGACATTACTAAATTTTGAAATCCATAAGGCTTAAAATGTAAACACTGTTGCCAAGCAACTCCTCCTACTAATAAATCACTTTGTTCTGGTAAAAGATTTCTCAATTCTGTTACAGAATTTAAATTAATATAATTTGAATATTTATTTTTAACTAACTCGTTTAATTCTTTATCACCAGTAAAGGTAAAAATTTTGTTAAATGATATTTTATCTAAAAAGTCAAAAAGTCCCTGTAAAAATGAATAATGTGTTTCAGGATAATTATGATTGGTATCTATCCATTCATCGTTCCATAAATCAATTAAAACTACAGCATCAAAGTTCATCATCTAACCTGTTTTGTAGTTCTCTGATTCTGTCTGTAAAAACAGATTCTAATTCGTACACAGCAGATTCTAAATGATTTGTTGCTTGATAAATTTCTCTGGTATATTGGTCTACTTCTTCTTCACTAATGCCAAGTTCTTCTGCTATTCTATGTATTTTTAAAATTATTTGATTAGGCACATCATTGTACTTGATTTGTTTGGTTACTTCTCTGGCTTGTTGAAGTCCTATTTCAAGTTTTTGTAAATCCTCTTCAGCACCCTCATATATACTATCACCAAAGTCGTAATTCTTTTTCTTTTTCTTCTTTTTAGATTTTTTATAGGGTGCTATAGATCCGAATCCTAAAAAACCTCTGCTCACCGGAGTATCGCTGGGAGTGGAATCAGCGGATGGTGTAGAACTGTCTCCTGAACTACTACCGTCTGCAGACCCGCTGTCTCCACTTGATCCTGTTGTCCCACCGTCGCCACCTGAGGTTGCTCCACTGCCAGCACCTACTTCTGCGTCTAAACGTTTACGTTTTTCTAATTCTTTTATATTTACAAATAATTCACT
>Ga0222718_10001794_pt1 | contig 19970 bp, 21 predicted proteins | sample C33_27DmetaG_FD_165045 | JGI IMG/M metagenome (GOLD analysis project Ga0222718, IMG submission 165045) | Estuarine water microbial communities from San Francisco Bay, California, United States - C33_27D | ecosystem: Environmental > Aquatic > Marine > Unclassified | place: USA: California... | reverse complement strand
GCAGGGACTCCGTTGTACAGGTGGTGGTCGTAGCTGACGTGACCCAACGCGTCCCAGTGGGTGCCTGCCTGCAGGCCCATCACGACATGGTCATCGTTGAAGTGCGGAACCATGGCGTTGCCGTCGAGATCGCCGAGATCAGCATTGTTGAGATAGTTCATGCTGCGCAGCGGATTAATTCGGCCCGGGACCGACCCGATCTGCGGGCCGTTGGGAGAGAGGTCGATCGCACACGACACCCGACGGCCACTACGGATCGTGGCTGCACCGGCGGCGACAGCTTCATCGGTCAGAAGATTCAGGGTGCCAAGGCGGTCATCGGCTCCCCATCGACCCCAGTTGCGGACCTCCGCAGCGACTGCATGGAAGTGATCGTTGAACGACATGAGCTGAAGCCTGACAGGGTGGTACTCCGGTGTCGATCCGGACTCAGTAGCCCGCTTCGATGTCGACCACACCGTTGAGCGGCTCACCGGCTCGCCAGCGCAGGTAGTTGGTTTGGAATGTCGAGATGATCTCGTCGAAGGCTCCCGGTCCGGCCCAACTCGTGTGGGGTGTGAGGAAGACCTGCGGGTGTTCGTACAGCCAGTGGCCGGCGGGCAGCGGTTCAGGATCACACACGTCGAGCGACGCCGTGCCGATCCGGCCGTCGTCAAGGGCCCGACGGAGCGCCCCCTGGTCGACGAGGGTTCCACGGGCGATGTTGACGAAGTGCACCCCGGGTTTGACCAGGCCGAGCAGCTCGTCGTCGAACAGCCCTGTGGTTTCTGCTGTTGCGGGAGCGGCGACGACGAGGTGGTCCGCCTCGCTGATGACCGAGGACAAATCGTTGACGATCGTCATTCCGGCGACTGGCGCGGCTGTGCCTCGACGACGGACCCCGATCACTCGCATGTCGAGCCCGAGCGACAGTCGAGCGACCTCCGCCCCGATGCCGCCGGTGCCAAAGATCACCACAGTCTTGCCGCGCAAACTCGAGATCCCGATCGAGGGGGAGTGCCAGTCGGTGGGAGGCGCATCAAGTGGAGCGGTCCGAACGACCTTTGCGACGGCGAGCATTTGGGCGAACACCCACTCGCCGATCATGTTGCCGCTGATACCCCGTGAGCAGGTCAGGATCTGGCCCCGCAGTGCGTCGAAGGGAAAGCTGTCGACACCGGTGCCAAGCGTGTGAACCCACTTCGGACTCCGGGCGAGCAATTCTCCGAGATTCGGCCCGCCGTCAGTTCGAGTGAAGACGACCTCGCCGTCGATGTCGGCAGGGACCGGGCCGTTGCGGTCGCAGTCGACGATGCGGATGCCGGGCCACGTCGCAACCTTCTTTGGAAACAGAAAACCGGAGTGGTTGACGACGGTGGTGATGGTCTCTGCGGGCATGGTGGAACGGTACCGCCCGACCTGCCGAGGCTCTGTTTTCGGTCTAGCTTGACGACAGGGAGCTGTGGGTATGGAAATGGTGTACATCTTTTGCCTCGCTGTAGGTGCGCCGTTGTTGCTCTGGTTCGCGTTCGCTGGCGATGCAGGTGCGGATGGCCCGGGAGCCGACGCCAGTGATAGTGGTCCGTTTTCGGTCATCTCGCTGTCGTCGGTTGCGTTTGTGCTGGCGTTCTTCGGATTGTCGGGGGTGATCGGCAGTGCCACCGCCACGGCTGCAGTGTTGGTGTTCGTCTTCGCTGTGGTGGTCGGCGTGGTCGCCGGCGCGATAAACACTGCGGCGTTCTCGTGGTTGCGTAGACATTCGAATTCGTCCGATGTTGCCGACAGTGAACTCGAGGGAAGCATCGCAGACGTCGCCCTGCCGATCAGTTCTGACCAGCGTGGCAAGATCATCGTGAGCAAAGCTGGCGCGCGTGAACAGATGACAGCGGCGCCTGCCGATGGCTCAGTGATCGAACCGGGTCAACGGGTCGTTATCGTCCGCGTTGACCGAGGAGTGGCGTTGGTCGCCCCGCTCGGCCCCGACCTCGAACTCGAGTAGCCCCCAACTCGAAGAGAAAGAGAGAACCCATATGTCCACCGTGCTCATTGCCGGCGGTTTGCTCGCACTGGTCGTGATCTTCATGGTCTTGATCGTGAGTTCGCTGATCATCATCTGTCCACCGAACCGAGTGGCGGTGATCTCTGGTCGCACGCGCACGCTTTCCGACGGGCGCACCGTCGGCTATCGGATCCTCAGGGGTGGCCGCACCATTCGTATTCCGATTATCGAGAGGGTTTCGTGGATGGACCTCAACACGATCCCGCTCGAAGTGTCCGTTTCGAACGCGTACTCGCGCGGCGCCATTCCGCTCAACGTCCAGGGAATCGCCAACGTCAAGGTGTCGAGCGCCGAAGGCCTCCTCGAGAACGCAGCCGAGCGTTTCCTCGATCGGCCGACCGAACAGATCGGTCAGATCGCAAAAGAGACCCTCGAAGCGAACCTACGCGGGGTGCTTGCGACCATGTCGCCCGAGGAGGTGAACGAAGACCGGCTCAAGTTTTCCCAGCAACTGATCAACGAGGCCGATGACGACATCAAGACACTCGGCCTCGAACTTGACGTCATGAAGATCCAGAACGTCACCGATGACAACCAATATCTCGACTCGGTCGGCCGCCGCCTCACCGCGGATGTCGTCAAGCAAGCTCGGGTGGCCGAGGCTGAGCGTATGGCGGAGGCCGAGAAAGCAGAGGCATCCGCCCGGGAGCAAGCACAGATCGCTGCGGTGCAGGCCGACAAGAACATCGTCGAGGAGCAGAACCAGCTCAGAGTCCGTACCGCCGAACTCGACGCAGTCGCTCGTGCCAGAGAAGCCGAGGCCACCGTTGCCGGTGAGGTCGCTCGTGCCACCGCAGAGCAGGAACTTGAGCAGCAGCGAATTGAACTCGAGCGCCGTCGCCTCGAAGCCGACGTCGTGATGCCGGCACGGGCGAACCTCGAAGCCAAGCAGCTCGATGCGCAGGCCGAGGCAGCAAGGATCATCGAAGATGGAAAGGCACAAGTCGAGGTATTCCGGCGTTTGACCGAGCAGTACCAAGCCGCAGGCGATGACGGTCAACGCATCTTCGTGTTGAACATGCTTCCCGACCTCGTGGACAAGATCGTGTCCACGGTCAACAACGTCGATATCGATCGCGTGGCAGTCATCGACACTGGTGGCGGTAATGGCCGGGGGGGGATTCCCGGGCTCATGAGTCAGCTTCCCGCCGCTGTCGTGTCTTTGTCGGAACAGATTGATGCCGCGACCGGTGTCGACATCCTCAAGTCGATGCGCGACGAGACGTCCGGGGCGATCGAAGGTGCGGTCAGCGGTTCGGATCTTCCGCCGCCGCCACCTGCACCCGAACACTGAGGGCCGGCGTCCCAGCATCTGAGCGCAGCCGCGGTCGAGCATTTCGGTTCGAGCCCAGCTGGTGCTCGGCTCCGGAGCCCGATCGCGATTCGCTTTCCACTCGGCTCGTGCTCCACACTCAGACCATGGCCACGACCTCCACCACCCGGAGTCAAGGAAAGAACGAGCGCCGGATTCGGGTGCTCGAGACTGCGATGCGTATGGCGGGTGAAGGAGGCTACGACGCGGTTCAGATGCGGGCGGTTGCCGAACAGTCCGGTGTTGCAATCGGCACGATCTATCGCTATTTCTCTGGCAAAGATGAACTGCTCATTGCAGGGCTCGCCGGTTGGCTCCGTCACAGCCGCCGGCGGATCGAAGCTGCTGGCGTTCCTGGTGACACGCCCGCCGAGCGCCTCATCGGTCTGCTCGAGAAGTCGGCGGCGGGCACCCAACAGCGTCCAGTGCTGATGGGCGCACTCGTCACTGCACTGGGCACCACCTCGCCCGCCGCTGCGCCCTACAAGCTCGATGTGGAACAGGAGTGGCGGGCGCTCGTCGTCAGCGCGCTGGGACCATCACCGGACATCGACGCCGAGGGTGTCGCCCGCGTCATCCACCATGTCTGGTCGAGCGCACTGTTCCGTTGGGTAGGAGGGGTCGCCCCCGATGGGTCGCTCACCCACGAACTCACCAACGCAGCGAGGCTTCTCGTCGGTGTTCCCGTTCGGGGCTGAGCGGGGTTTCAGGCTCGGCTGAGCGTCTGGTCGAACGCGGCAGCTTCGCGTGGCTCGGAGAAGTAGAAGCCGAGGGCCTGGTCACAGCCGAGCTCCTCGAGTACTTCGAGTTGCCCCTTGGATTCGACACCCTCGGCGATCACAATCAGCCCGAGCGCGTGGGCGAGATCGATGATCGCCGAGACGATCACGGCGGCGTCTGGCTCGATGCCGAGACCCTGAACGAAGTAGCGATCGATCTTGAGAACGTCTAGTGGAAGCCGGTGCAGGTACTCGAATTGGCTCCAGCCGGTTCCGAAGTCATCGATGCCGAGGCTGATGCCGATGCGTCGGAGTTCATCGAGTTGCCGGGTCGCCGAGTCGCCGTCTCCCATCAGCACTGACTCGGTGATTTCCATGCAGATCTCATCGGTAGTGATCCCCGCTCGGGAAACCGACTCCTCGACAAAACCAAGCAGATCGGGGTCCTCGAGTTGACGGGCAGAGAGATTGACCCAGATCCGCACGGGTTCTTCGTCGGGGCTGCGGTGGACCCGCCAACGCCCGGCCTGGAGACACGCTTCAGCGATGACCCAACGCCCGAGCTCGACGATCAGGCCGGTTTCCTCGGCGAGCGGGATGAAGTCGTTCGGCGGGATCAGTCGGCCGTCGGGCGCCTGCCAGCGGACGAGTGCTTCGAACCCGACGATCAGGCCCGACTCGAGATCGAGTTCTGGCTGATAGTGGAGGCGGAGTTCACCGTTCGCGATCGCTCGTCGGAGGGCAGCCTCGGTGTCGTGGCGTTCGAGGTCGATGCTGTGTTCGACCTCGTCGTGGATGACGTAACGGCCGCGACCGTTGTGCTTGGCCTCGTACATCGCAGTTTCGGCCTGCTCGATAACGGTGTTGGAGTCGGCATCGCCGGAGGTGGTTGCGATGCCGATCGATGCGCTGAGCCGGACCTCCCGGCCTTCGAGCATGAAGTCACGCTCGAAGGCCTCGAGGATCCGCCGTGCGACGATCGAGGCACCCTGCACGCCGTCAGAACCGGTGCAGAGCATGACGAACTCGTCGCTCTTGATCCGAGCGATCGTGTCGCCGGGTCGGACGATGGCGATCAATCGCTCCGCTACTTTGGTGAGCGCCCGGTCGCCCGCATGGTGTCCGAGTGTGTCGTTGAGGGTCTTGAAGCCGTCGAGGTCGATGAACAAAACGCCGATCGGCTGGTCGGTGCGGCTCGCTGCGGCAAACGCCTGGCTCATGCGGTCGAGGAGCAGCGCCTTGTTGGGCAGGCCGGTGAGCTCGTCGTGGAACGCTTGTTTGAGGAGTTGTTGCTCGGTTTCTCGTTGCTCGGTGATGTCTCGGCTTGAAGACTGGAGTTGGTGAAGTTCGCCTTCGGTGTTTTGGATCGGCGTGATCACAGTTTCGAACCATCGAGCGCCGCCGTTGCGGTGCTGCAGCCGGTGACGGAATCGGATCGGTTCGGCCCCGCGGCGGGCAACGTCTTGGAGCGCACCGACCAGCGCAGCGCGGGTTTCTGCGTGTGCCAAGTCGACCGGATGAGTGCCGACCAGCGCACCGGGTTCGAGATCGAGAAGGCGACGCACCGACGGCGAGAGGTAGGTGAAGGTCCCGTCGGTCTCGTGCAGACAGACCAAGTCGGATGTGTACTCTGCGACGGCTTGGAAGATGCCTTCGGCGGCGGCCAGGCGTTGAGTGGTCTCGGCGAGGATCGCCTCGGTCTGGTCTCGGTCACCGAGGCGCTGGAGTCGGGCAACCAGCAGCACGGTCTCGTCGTCGACGGTGACCGGGGTGATCGAGAGGCGGACCGGACCGGCGTCGTTGATGGTGTCGAGGGTCCGCGCGCCGACACGACCCTTTGAGCCGGCCTCGATGAGCGGCGTCAGCACGCCGGCGGCGTCAGGGAGATCCCAGGCGTCGATCGCCCAGACTGGACGGCCCCGCACCTCGGCACGCTCGATGTCGAGACCAGCGGTTGCGTCGTTGCCATCAAGGATCGTGCCGTCGATATCGAGCAAGAGGACAGGGGACTCGAACTGTGACACCGCAATCCGCATCTGCAGTTCGCGGGTGAGATCGTCGAGGGTCGGGTCGACGAGGGACGCAAGGTGGCCCAGCCCTTGCGATGGGCCGTCGTTGGCTCCGATCTCCAGCTCGCGGTGTGTCGGACTCACGAGGACAATTCCTGCTTCTGTAGGCGATCGAATTCGCACGGGAAATCTAGTGGTGGTCTCTTACCTGCGGGTGGATAGGCCATTACTCCTTGTGGTCGAAATGGCCACCATCTGCGGTCAACGGCGCCGTTGCGCGGGGTGGAATCGGGACGGCTGAACCGACTCCACTACAGTCCGCGCCATGAGTGGACACCTCGAAGGAAAGAACATCGCGATCACCGGGGGTGGCGCCGGAATCGGGCGGGCCGTCGCCCTTGCGTGCGCCGATGAGGGCGCAAACGTCGTGGTGGCCGACTACGGCGTAGCGATGGATGGCAGCGACCCGTCGAGCGAGGTCGCCGATGCTGTTGCGGCCGAGATCGAGGCCAAGGGTGGCAGCGCCATTGCGATTGCCGGCGACATCTCGAAATTCGACATGGGCGAGCAGGTCATCGCCGCAGCGTGTGACACGTGGGGAACGATCGATGGCGTTGTCTGTCCGGCAGGCGTGTTGCGCGAGCGGATGCTGTTCAACATGGCCGAAGACGAGTGGGACCACGTGATCGCCGTGCACCTCAAGGGCCACTTCAACGTCTATCGGGCCGCCTTCAACCGGATGCGCAAGCAGGAAACCGGCGGTTCACTGGTCGGCTTCACCTCGGGGGCATTCACCGCATCGACCGCCCAGGCCAACTACTCGGCCGCGAAGGGCGGCATCGTCAGCCTCACCCGATCGGCGGCGCTCACCGCTGCCAGCATCCGTATGCGAGGTGGTCCAGCAATCAACGCCAACTGCATCGCGCCCGTCGCCAAGACTCGAATGAGCGAGAACGTTCCCTTCGCAATCGAGACCGGCGAACCCGAGGACATCGCGCCGATGGTGATCTATCTGATGAGCGATGCCGGCCGGGACGTCAACGCCCAGATCTACACCGTCGTAGGCGGTCGGATCAGCGTATGGAATCAGCCGATGGAGGTTCGCACGATGACAGCCGAAGGTGATCGCTGGTCCCCAGAGGACATCGCGGCCCGCTTCGACGAGATCGGTCAGGAACCGAACCCGTTCATCGACGACCTCGAACGCCGAATGGCCGAGATGGAACAGAACAAGAATGGCTGAGGTACCGACAACCCACAATCTGCTGGTCGGCAAGCGGGTCGTCATCACTGCAGCTGCCGGTACTGGCATCGGCTCAGCGGTGGCGGAACGCTGTCTCGAGGAGGGCGCCAGCGTATTCATCTCCGACATTCACGATCGCCGTCTCGAGGAGACCGCCGATCGCCTCGCCGAGACGACCGGAACGCGCCCGCACACGGCGTTGTGCAACGTCACCGTCGAGAATGATGTGCAGGCTCTGGTCACCTCGGCAGTCGGGGCCATGGGTGGCATCGACGTCCTGATGAACAATGCCGGACTCGGCGGTGACGTCGATCTGGTGGACATGACCGATGAGCAGTGGGCGGCCGTGCTCGGCGTCACGCTCGATGGCACGATGCGGTGCACGCGTGCTGTCCTGCGCCACATGATCGATGTCGGGATCAACGGCGCGATCGTCAACAACGCGTCCGTGGTCGGCTGGCGGGCTCAGGCCGGTCAGTGCCACTACGCGGCGGCGAAGGCGGGAGTGATGGCGCTCACCCGGTGCTCGGCGATCGAGGCTGCACAGCACGGCATCAACATCAACGCGGTCGCCCCGAGTATTGCGATGCATGCCTTCCTCGAGAAGGTGAGCGACGCCGACTTTCTCGAGGAACTCTCGAGCCGTGAGGCGTTCGGCCGCGCCGCCACGCCCCGCGAAGTCGCCAACGTGATGGTTTTCCTCGCGTCCGATCTCGCCTCGTACATGACCGGCGAGGTCGTGTCGGTCAGCTCACAGCACCCCTAGGGGTCAACGCAGGACCCAGACGGTCTTGGAGGAAAGGGTCGACGCGTCAGCAGTGGCGAGTTCGACCACCCCCTCGTCGTGGAGCTTTCGGAGATGCGAGAGCACCGACCGGGCTGCGGGCTTGTGAAGCTCCTTGCGGACCTCGGCGTAGAGCACCTTCACGATGTCGCGAGCCGACTTTGGGCCCTCTCGGAGCTGCCCGATGATGCCCGCCTCGCGGGCGACGCGGTGGTCGAACAGCGCCTGAACAAAGTTGTGGTGGTGCTCGACCGGGGCGCCGTGGGTTGGGTACAGCCGCTCGTCGTGGGGACGGTCGAGAAGCACGCGGAGCGAGTCGAGGTACGACGCAACGTCGCCGTCCGGCGGCGGAATGATGGTGGTCGACCAACCCATCACATGGTCACCAGAAAGAACAGAGTTCTCTTCGGCCAACGCGAAACAGAGGTGGTTGCTGATGTGGCCTGGCGTATGTAAAGCCTCGACCGTGTAGCCCGGTCCTTCAACGATGTCGCCGTGGCCCAACGTCGTGTCGGGATCGAAGTCGACGTCGGGCGCGTGCTTTCGCTGGAACTCCGGGTCATTCTCGATCTGGGGTTCATGAGGTGCAGACGAGGCCTCGGAATCTTCCATCTCGGCCCCGTGCATCTCGTCGTCGTCCTCGTCGTCGTCCTCGCCTTCACCCACTGAGCCCTCGGGATGTTCTCCGAAGCCGAGGATCGGCGCCCCCGTCGCCTCGTGCAGAGCGTGTGCCGCAGGGGAGTGGTCGCCATGGGTGTGGGTGATGAGGATGTGGCGAACCGTCTCACCGTCGAGCGCTTGCAGCAACGCCTGGACATGGTCGTTGTCGCGGGGGCCCGGATCGACCACTGCCACGTCACCTCGGCCGATGACGTAGGTGCCGGTGCCGTGAAAAGTGAACTTCGAGGGGTTCTTGCAGACAAGTCGGCGCAACAGTGGCGACACCTCCACCATCTCGCCGTACCTGGGCTCGAAATCGATGACAAATTGTGGTCCGGCCATGGTCAGCCCTCCTCGGAAGGGGGAGCTTGGCGCATGGCGGTGCGGATCCGCCAGGCAATGAAGCTCACGCCACCGACCAGACCGAAGAACAACACGAACTGCAGCACGCCACCACGGTCGCCGGAATGGGTCGGGTCGGGGCCCGGGTCGGGCGACCCGATGATGCGGCCGGCGTCGTCGAGGTAGTCGGGATCGGTGACCTGGGCGAGGTCGGTGAGCGCGCCGACGAGAACAGCGATCATGTTGACGTTGCCTCGCCAGTTGCTGCGTCGAGGTAGGCGGCTCCTTCGCCGCCACCATCGATTGGAACGGTGCAACCGGTCATCCATCGGGCCAGCGGCGACACACAGAAGAGCACGACGTCGGCCACGTCGGCGGGTTCCCCCATCCGCTTCATCGGGAGGATCGCGCCGATCGCGTCGATGCCATCCTGGTCGCCGTAGAACAGGTGGGCGTCGTCGGTGACGATCATGCCAACGACGGGTGCCAGGACCCGGATCTTGGGACCCCACTCATGCGCGAGGGTTTGGGTCATGTTGATGAGCCCGGCCTTGGCGGCCCCGTATGCGACTCCCTTCGGGTTGGCTCGCTGCCCGGAGACCGACGCAATGTTGATGATCACGCCACCATCGGTTTGGGTCTGCATGGTGTCGTGAACGGCTTGGCTGAACATGAGTGGAGCGAGCAGATTGAGCTCGATGATCTTCTCGTTGAAGCGGGGTGACACGGTTGCACTTTCGGCGGGTGGCGCCCCTCCCGCGTTATTCACGAGGATGTCGATGCGGCCGGTACGGTCGAGTGTCGAACGCACGACTGCGGCGATCTGTTCGGCATCGCGTACGTCAGCCGCGACGAACTCGGCGACGCGATCGGCTGACCGAACCGGCTCAAGCGGTTCGTTGCGAGCACAGACGACGACATCGGCGCCGTGATCGAGCAGCCGCGTTGCGATCTCGCGGCCGAGACCCTTGGTACCGCCGGTGACGATGGCGGTCTTTGCGGTCAGATCGAAGGGGTCGCCCATTCGGGTGAGAGTACAAGGGACTGCTACCGTCCGGGGCCGTACCTGACGGGCCGTCAGGTTTGAGAGAGGAAGAGCGAGCGTGTCCGACAAGCGGATGACCGAAGATGAGGTCGTCGCTGAACTTGAAAGCGGAATGACCATTGGGATCGGCGGCTGGGGATCTCGACGCAAGCCCATGTCGCTCGTACGAGCGCTTCTCCGAAGTGATCTCACCGACCTGCATGTCGTCAGTTACGGCGGTCCCGACGTCGGTATTTTGACCGCCGCCGGAAAGTGTCGAAAAGTCACCTACGGCTTCGTATCACTTGATTCGATCCCGCTCGAACCGCACTTCCGAAGTGTGCGGCAGGGTGGTCTGCTGCCGGAGTTTATGGAACTCGACGAGGGCGCGTTCTACCTCGGACTCATGGCCGCTGCGCACCGGGTCCCGTTCTACCCGACCCGCGCCGGGCTGGGTTCGTCCATGCTGGCGAACAACCCCGAACTCCGAACCGTGGTGTCGCCCTATGACGATGGGGAAGAACTCGTGGCCATCCCGGCGTTCGAGATGGACGCCGTGCTGATCCACATGAACCGAGCCGATCAAAAGGGCAACGGCCAGTTCCTCGGTCCCGACATCTACTTCGACGACCTCTTCGCGATGGCTGGAGAGAAGACCTACCTCTCGGCGGAGCGGATCATCCCCACCGACGACTTCTTGAAGGAAGGTCCCGTTCACACGCTTCGCGTCCCGCGCACACACGTCGACGGTGTGGTTGAAGCGCCGATGGGTGCCCACTTCACCGAATGTCCGCCCGATTATGGGCGTGACGAGGCGTTCCAGAAGGAATACGCCGCAACGGCAAAGGATCCCGAACATTGGGCACGGTTCCGAGCTGACTGGCTCGAACTTGAGTCGCACGAGGCCTATCGCGCCAAGCTTGACGAAAAGAGTGCGTCATGAGCACGGTCGGTGACGAACTCGAGGGTGGCGCGACGCTCGACGAGATCTGCGTGGTCGCCTTGGCCGAGGCATTTCGAGGAGACGGCGAGACGCTCTGCAACCCGATGGGGCCGGTGCCCGTCATCGCCGGTCGGCTCGCCCGAGCCACATTCGAGCCTGACCTCATGCTCACCGACACGATCGCCTACGCCATCGAAGGCAACCTGCCGCTCGGCGCCGATCCGTCGGGCGCGACGATCGAGGCGTACCTGCCCTTCCGGTCGATCTTCGATCAGGTCTGGTCGGGTAAGCGCCATGTCGTCATGGGTGCACCGCAGATCGACCGGCACGGTAACCAGAACTTCGCCGCGATCGGAGACGACTACTCGCATCCGAAGGTGCAATTGCTCGGCATGCGCGGAGCGCCCGGCAACCTGATCAATCATGCGACCACCTACTGGATCCCCACCCAGGCACGCTCGTTCGTCGAGTCGGTCGATGTCGTCAGCGGCCCTGGCTACGACGCAATCGCACGGTTGCCCGAACCGAGTCGTCGGTTCCATGAGATCCGCCGAGTTGTCACCGACCTGGGTGCCTACGACTTTGAGACCGAGAACGGCACGATGCGCGTTCGTTCCCTGCACCCGGGGGTGACCCTCGAGCAAGCACAGGCGGCCTCGGCGTTCGAACTCGCCGTCACCGGTGACGTCCCCGTGAGTCGCCTACCCACGGCGGAGGAACTCCACCTCATCCGCAAGGTGTTCGACCCCAGCGGTGTTCGCAAGGCGGAGTTCCGCTGATGGACCTTGAGTTGTCACAGCGCCAAGTCGAGTTCCGTGACGAAATACGAACCTGGTTGACGGAGCACCACCCGGGTCGCATTGCGTCGATGGACACGCCGGATGGCTTTGAAGCGCATCGCGAGTGGGAGAAGGTTCTCTTCGACGCCGGCTGGTCTGTTCCGGCGTGGCCGGTGGCCTACGGGGGCCGTGACTGCGATCTCATCGAGTGGCTCATCTACGAGGAGGAGTACTGGCTGTCGGGTGTTCCCGGCCGGGTCAGCGCAAACGGCGTGAGCCTGCTCGCTCCCACCATCTTCAACTTCGGATCCCGGCAACAGCAGGACCACTTCCTGCCGAAGATGGCGTCGGGTGAACACATTTGGGCCCAGGGCTGGAGTGAGCCCGAGGCCGGCAGTGACCTCGCAGGGATCAAGACCAAAGCGATCCGCGATGGAGACGACTTCGTGCTCAACGGCCAGAAGACCTGGTGTAGCCGCGGTGCTTACGCCGACTGGATCTTCTGCATCGTTCGCACCGACCCTGATGCCGAACGCCATCGCGGGCTCACCTACCTGCTCGTTCCGGCCGACAGTCCGGGCCTCGAGCGACGGCCGATCAACCGCCTCGACGGCGAGCCGAGCTTCGCCGAGCTTTTCTTCGACGACTGCCGTGTCTCTGCTGACCACGTGCTTGGCGAGGAAGGTCAGGGGTGGGGCGTGGCGATGGCCGCCGCGGGATCGGAGCGTGGGCTCAGTCTCCGAAGCCCGGGCCGTTTCATGGCGGCGGCTGAGCGCCTTACCGAATTGGCGCGATCAATCCGGGCCGACGGCTCGATCGACGTGCGACTGCGCGATGAAGTTGTCGACGCATGGATTCGGGCGCAGGCCTATCGCTGGCAGACCTACCAGCTCGCGGCTGGGCTGATGGGTGGCGCCGAGATCGGCTCGGAGGCGAGCCTGGGCAAGGTGTTCTGGTCCGAGCTCGATGTCGAACTCCACGCCACCGCGCTCCGCCTCCTTGGCGACCGAGCCGAAATCGTCGACGACAACGACTGGCTCGACGGTTACCTCTTCGCACTCTCGGGGCCGATCTACGCCGGAACCAACGAGATCCAACGCAACATCATCGCCGAGCGGGTGCTTGGACTGCCGAGGCGCGGATAGTCGTGCGATTTGAATTCACCGACGAACACGACATGTTCCGCAACACCGTCCGGGACCTCTTCGCCGACCGCTGCCCCCCCGATGCGGTACGGGCCAGCTGGGAAACCACTGACGCACGAGTGCCCGATCTCTGGGGGGCGCTCGCAGAGATCGGCGTCCTCGCTGCGCTTGCGCCGGAAGAGGCTGGAGGACTCGGTATGGATGAAGTCGCTTTCGTTCGGATCCTCGAGGAAGTCGGTTACGCCGCCGTTCCCGAACCGCTCATGGAGCACGCTTTCGTCGCGATTCCGGCACTTGCCGAGGCTCGCAGCGATGCGCTCGACTCGGCCATCGCAGGTTCAACCACCATCACGATCGACATCGACGGCAGCGGCACCGTTGCGTCTGCTGCGATCGCCGACGCGATCGTGACTCGAGTCGACGATGGTCTTGCGTTCACCACCCAATACGACACGACTGCGTTGACGACCATCGACCAGTCGCGCCGCCTCGCCGCCGTGAAGGGTGGGGTTACCGTGGGGCTCGATGGGGCCGATGCGGTCCTGGCCTACGACCGGGCGGTGCTCGGCGCGGCGGCGCAATGCATCGGTATCGCGCGGCGTCTGCTCGATGCCACCGTTGCCTACGTCGGCGATCGCCAGCAGTTCGGAAAGCCTGTCGGCTCCTACCAGGCGGTCAAGCACCACCTGGCCGATGTGCGCATCGCAGTCGAGTTCGCCGCACCGCTGGTGTATCGAGCGGCGTGGTCGGTGGCCCACCCCGAGACCCACGAGCCGCTCGCGCGGGCTCGAGACGTGTCGATGGCGAAGGCCCAAGCATCCGATGCTGTCGATCTCGCTGCCCGCAAGGCGCTGCAGTGCCACGGAGCCATCGGCTACACGTTCGAGTACGACCTGCAATTGTGGCTCAAGCGGGCATGGGCGTTGTCTGCGGCCTACGGCGATGCACGACGTCATCGGGACCGGGTCGCAACCGCCATCGGTTTGGCCTGACGTTTCGTCAAGGCGAATCGGACGTGTCTGGCATGTTCTGGCGGCGTACGCTCCGCTCGTGCCCGAGGACACCCCATCCCCGTCGATCGATGCCGCGAAGCGGGTGGTGATCGTGATGGCCATGGAAGCCGAAGCGGCGCCCCTGCGCCGGGCGCTGGGTGCTGCGGCGATCGCAAAGCCCGGGTGGGCGGCGAGGCTCCCAGTCCGGCTCGCAGCGGTCGAAGGGTTCGGGCGTCCCGACGTCATCTTGGCGGTGAACGGCATCGACCCGGACTGCAATGTCGATTGCATCGGGTCGACTGCAGCTGCACTCACCACCCAGGTTGGATTGGCGTCGGCCGCCGAGCGTTGGGGCGCTCGTCCCGATGTTCTTCTCTCGGTCGGAACGGCGGGCGGGTGGAGTCGAGCCGGCGCTTCGATCGGCGATGTGTATCTGGCTTGGGACCGGTTCGTGTGCCACGACCGACGCATCGATCTGCCTGGCTTCGACGAGTTTGGTCGGGGCGATCACCCGGCAGCCGATCTCCGCTCGCATGCGGACGCATTGGGCTGCAGGGTCGGCGTAGTCACGACGGGCGACTCGCTCGATGAATCGGCTGACGACGCCGCGCGGATCCTCGCGAGCGGCGCTGAGGTGAAGGAGATGGAAGCCGCTGCCGTTGCATGGGTCTGTCGGCTCCACGATGTGCCGTGTGGGGCGGTGAAGGCAATCACCGACCTTGTCGACTCGCCCGTTGCCACGGCGGAGCAGTTCAGTGAACACTTGGCCACCGCTGCAGACTCACTGCGGGTCACGACCCTCGCCCTTCTCACCCGACTGGCGAGGAGTGCTGCCTGATGGCTTCCGACGACGATCTCGCCGACGAACTCCGCGCCCTGGCGCTTCGGCTGCATGAGGTCCACGCCGACGCTGATCGGCGCGCTGCGGCCTACGACCACCTCCGCGTCGCCCACGAATTGCTTTCGGTTGGTGAGCGTCGGCTGCGCTGGTACGAAGAACACACCGATGCCGAGGGTCGACGGGCTCGCAATCGTGACCTGTCGGCGTGGTCCGGCCACCTAAATGTGGTGGCACCTCCGATGCGGCTCGAGGTGGGGGAGCGCAACGGGCAGCCGGCGATGCTCGGCCATGTTCGGCTGTCGCGCCTGCGAGAAGGTCCACCCGGCAGTGGTCACGGTGGTGTGATCGCCGGTCTGTTCGACGAGGTCATGGGCGCCGCCCAGCGTCTCGGTGGTGGTGAAGGGGGCATGACCGGTCGCCTCACCGTTCACTATCGCAAACCGACACCACTCGAGACTGATCTGCTGTTTCGCGCCTGGATCCACGACGAACGACCGACTCGGCTGATCATCCGGGCCGAGACGGTCCTGGCTGCGTCGCTGGCCGATGCCCCCGAGGTCACGGCGAACGCAGACGGCTTCTTCGTCAGGCGTCGACGATGAGTCCCATCGGTCGTCCTCGGATCACCATGGTCTGCACGGGAAATGCTGCCCGCTCGGTTATGGCTGCGTTGTTGTTGCGCGACCGTCTGGGTGACGACAGCCCGTGGGAGGTCGCAAGCGCAGGAACACTCGTGATCCCTGATCAGCCGATGAGTGTCCGGACGCGAGCCGCGCTTGCTCGTCATGGTCTCGAGGATCCGTACCACCGCTCGCGCCAGGTGTCGATCGATGACGTCGATGCGAGTTCGCTGCTGCTGGTGATGGAGCCGTCGCACATCCATTGGATGCGACGTCGTCTTCCGGAGGCGTTGCCCATCGCTGGGATGCTTCGCAAGGTCGTTCGTGACTTGCCTGGCCTATCCGGTTCGACGCTCGACGAACGAGTCGAAGCGCTCGGACTCGTCAACCATGAGGTCGAGCCCTGGGAGGAAATCATCGATCCCGGATCGGGCCAGCAAGAAGCCTTCGACGTCTGTATCGACGACCTCGCCTTGCTCATGGACCAGTTGGTGGACATCCTGCGCGGACTCGACGGGTGAGCGGGCACCGTCGAGAAGGGTTCGTTCTCGCAACAGCGACCGGGATCGTCGGCATCACCTTCGGCGTGCTCGCCGACGCCGCCGGTCTCACACCTCCCCAGGTCATCGTGATGTCTGCGCTCGTGTTCACCGGGGCATCGCAGCTGGCTGCGGTATCAGTCGTGGCCTCTGGTGGTTCCGAAGGTGCTGCGGTCGGATCGGCCCTGCTCCTCGCCGCTCGTAACGCACTCTATGGCCCGGTCGTGGCGCGGCTCCTTCCCGCTTCGTGGTTACCGAAGGCTGCCTCGGCCCAGTTCGTGATCGACGAGACGACTGCGATGGCGACGATCCAGGACAACGACGCAGACGCAGCCGATGCGTTCTGGTGGACTGCGATTTGGCTGTGGACACTCTGGAACGCCGGTTCGATCCTCGGTGTGTGGTTAGGCGCAGTGATCGGTGAGCCTGAGGTTTGGGGACTGGACGCTGCGTTCCCGGCTGCGTTCGTGGCGCTGCTTGCTCCACACCTGCGCCATCAGCCAGGTCGCGTTGCGGCCTTTGGTGGAGCCGCACTCGCCGTCGTTGCGACACCGATTGCGCCAGCCGGCGTACCGCTACTCGTTGCGGTCTTCGCCGTCGTGCCCGGTTGGGTGGTGTCCACCCGTGGCGCGACCGAGGCCGCCACGTGAGCTGGACCTCGATCGTCGTGCTCGTCGTCGGCGCCTATGGGTGCAAGGCATTTGGCGTGCTCGGTTTTGGAAAGATCACCGATGGCACGGCGGCCCGCTTCGAACCGTTCACGGCGTTGATCCCGGCGGCGCTCTTCGCTGCGCTGATCGCCGTGCAGACGATGGCGGGCGACGAAACCTTGGTCGTTGACGCTCGTTTCGCTGGCGTGGCCGCTGGCGCCGTTGCTGTGTGGCGCCGAGCGCCGTTCATCGTCGTCATCGTCGTCGCCATGATCGTGACGGCCGCGGTCCGCTGGCAGACTTGGCTGTGATGCAGTCGCCCACACACATCACGGTCCAAGGAGGCGGCCCCTTGGAGGGTTTGGTCCCGGTCGGAGGCGCCAAGAACTCGGTGCTCAAGCTGATGGCGGCAACCCTCCTCGCTGAGGGTCGCTACGTGTTGTCGAACGTGCCGCGCATCACCGACGTCGACTTGATGAGTGATCTGCTCCGTGCCACCGGCTGCACCGTCGCTCGTGACGGCCTGCTCCTCGTCATCGACGTACCGGCCGAGATCGAGCCGGTCGCTCCGTACGAGATCGTCGAACAGTTCCGCGCCTCGATCGTGGTCATGGGACCGATGCTCGCCCGCTGTGGCGAGGCCCGTGTCGCCCTACCCGGCGGAGACGACTTCGGTCCTCGGCCGATCGACATGCATGTCCGTGGACTGCAGGAGCTCGGTGTCGAGTTCGAGACCGCCCACGGCTACATCCACGCCCGCGCCGGAAATCTCCAAGGCGCTCGTGTGCTGCTCGAGTTCCCGTCGGTGGGCGCCACCGAGAATCTTCTGATGGCGGCGGTGCGAGCCAAGGGCAGCACCGTCATCGACAACGCAGCCCGAGAACCGGAGATCGTCGACCTCTGTGAGCTGCTCAACAAGATGGGTGCGCGTATCGTTGGCGCCGGATCGTCGATGCTCACCGTCGAGGGCGTCGATTCGCCGGATTCCCTCCACTCGGCAAACCACACCGTCATCCCCGATCGGGTCGAGGCTGCCACCTATCTGTGCGCAGTTGGTATCACCGGCGGTGAGATAACGGTCGCCGGAGCTCGCCACGAGCACATGATCATGCTCTGTCAAAAGCTCGGCGAAATGGGGATGCGTATCTCGCACGACCCCGGGGGCATCTGGGCGCTGGCGAACCGCCGGTTGACCTCAGCGGACTGTCAGTCGCTTCCATACCCAGGGCTAGCTACTGATTTCAAGCCGTTCTTGGTCACGCTGCTGGCGTCGACCGCCGGGGTCGGGATCGTCACCGAGAACCTCTTCTCGGGACGGTTCCGTTATGTCGACGAACTCCGCCGGATGGGTGCCGACATCCGCACCGACTCCCATCACGCCATCATCCGTGGCGTCGACAAGCTTTCTGGCGCCCCCGTGCGCGCTCACGACATCCGGGCCGGTGCGGCGTTGGTGATTGCAGGTCTTGGAGCAGAAGGTGAAACGGTCGTGAGCGATGCCGAGCACATCGCTCGCGGCTACGACGACATTGCTGGCAAGCTCAACGGCATCGGCGGGAAAGTCTCGTATCGCTAGGCGATCGGTTCCTCGTCAGCCTGCTGATCCGACAGCGCAACAGCGCGTCGGCGTGCGACGGCAAGCAGGCCACCGAAGACCACCAGCGGCCCAGCGACGAGGAGGATCTCGTCCCACCCACCCTGGTGGGCCAGGAGCTCTACGACGAACACGGGGCCAAGGGTAGAGCCCAGTTGGGTCGAGGAACGCGACGGCGGTACCGTCGAGGGCATGGACCCTACCTACACCGAAGAGGCAGAGGCTTTCCGCGTCCGCATCAAGGACTTCCTCGACTCGAACCTGCCCGATGGATGGGCCGGCTACGGCGCCATGTCGGTCGACGAGGCGTACGAGTGGACTGCCGACTGGCGTCAGAAGCTTGCAGCCAACGGCTTGCTCGCACCGTCGTGGCCGACCGAGTACGGCGGGGGTGGCATGTCCGAACTCGAACAGGTGATCTTGGCCGAGGAGTTCGAACGTGCCGGTGCGCCCACCGGTGCTGCCAACGACGCATTCTCGATCCAGATGGTCGGCAACACGATCTTGCATTGGGGTACCGAGGAGCAGAAGCGCCACTTCTTGCCGCGGATCATCAGCGGTGAAGACGTCTGGTGCCAGGGCTACTCCGAGCCCGACGCCGGCTCCGACCTCGGAGGACTCGGCTGCAAGGCCGTACTCGACGGCGATGAGTGGGTCATCAACGGTCAAAAGATCTGGACGTCTGCCGGTCAGTATGCAAACTGGATCTTCGTGCTCTGCCGCACCGATCCCGATGCTCCGAAACATCGCGGCATCTCGTTCCTGCTCTGCCCGATGGAGCAGGACGGGGTCGAGGTCCGACCGATCCAGATGCTGTCGGGCGACCACGACTTCAACGAGACCTTCTTCTCCGACGCCCGCACTCACCGGGACAACGTGATCGGGGAGATCAACGGTGGCTGGGCCGTTGCGATGACGCTCCTCGGGTACGAACGCGGCGAATCGGCGGCCACCCAACCCCTCATGTTCAAGGCCGAGTGGGAGAAGCTCGCCGAAAAGGCCAAACAAACAGGCGCAAACGCCGATCCCGTCATGCGAGACCGTCTTGCGTCGGCCTACATCGAGGTCGAGATCATGCGCTACCTCGGGATGGGCACGCTCACCCGCTTCCTGGGCGGAGCCCAACCAGGCCCGGCCGAATCGACCTTCAAGCTCTACTGGAGTGAATACCACAAGCGCCTCACCGAGCTCGCCCTCGACGTGGTCGGTCCGGAGTCGATGCTTTCGGGTTCGACGGCGAAGAAGTCGTTCCATTCCGACGCCCCGGGTTCTCCAAACGACGCCGGCTCATGGGTTGGTGCGTTCTACAACGCTCGCGCAGGCACGATCTACGCTGGCACCAGCCAGGTCCAGCGAAACATCCTCGGCGAGATGGTGCTCGGGCTCCCCAAGGAGCCGAAGCCACAGGGCTGAGCGTCATGCGACATCCGTGGGTGTCGGTAGACCTTCGCCGAGCGGGACACCTGCCCTAGTCTCCGTCAGATGAGCGATGCACCCAGTCCGATGGTCCCGATGCACGGGCTTACCGAAGCGATGCACATCGGCGCAGACGAGGTGCCCTGGGTCTACGCCGGTGAGTTGGGTATCAAGGTGCTCCATGTCGACCTCAACCAAGGTCTGTGGGTGCTCATCAACCGATTCCCGCCCGGTTATCAGGTGCAGACCCACTACCACACGGGCGTTGTCTTCGCCTACACGCTCTCCGGCTCCTGGGGATACGCCGAGTATCCGCAGTA